>JAESGR010000086.1_pt1 | contig 223790 bp, 187 predicted proteins | sample 9269771 | NCBI WGS metagenome assembly JAESGR01 (sample SAMN15739572, study PRJNA653492) | algae metagenome | isolation source: Chroococcus sp. CMT-3BRIN-NPC107 and co-occurring heterotrophs from well... | place: USA: Clark Mountains Wilderness, California | collected 2010-04-18
GTCACGTAGACGCCGGGCAGGCTGTCGGTCGCGACCCGGGTGGTGTGGCCGTCGATCTGGACGAGGCGGGTGTAGGCGAACGCGCCGAGCCCGGCGGTGATCAGCAGGACGGCGGCGAACCCGGCGGTGATGCGTTTTCCGATGGTCATGTTCATGATGCGTGTGGTTTCCCTCCCCCTTTGGCTGGTTTTACTCGTTACGGTTGACGGTGAACTGCGGTGGAACGTGGGCCCCGAGGCCGCGCGGCCCGGGGCGGCTGTGGTGGCGGCGGCGGTCAGTTGCGGCCGGCGTCGGCGGCGGCGAGGGCGGCGACCTCCTGGGCGGTCAGCACCCGGTCGATGTCGAGCAGGATCTTGACGGTCTGGCCGACCTTGCCCATGCCGAGGATGAAGCCGGTGTCGACGCCGGCGCCGAAGCCGGGCGGCTCCTCGATCTGGTCGGCGGCGACGTTCAGCACCTCGCTGACCCGGTCGACGACGACCCCGGTCGACAGCTTGCGGCCGCCGGGGCCGCCGCGGATCTCGACGACGATGATGCACGTCTGGTCGGTGCGGTCGGCCGGCGGCATCCCGAACTTCGCGCGGAGGTCGACGACGCTGATCACCTGCCCGCGCAGGTTGACCACGCCGCGGACGTGGGCGGGGGTGCGGGGGACGGCGGTGATCTCCATGTACCCGATGATCTCGCGGACCTTGAGGATCTCGAGGCCGTACTCCTCGCGGCCCAGCGCGAACGTCAGGTACTTGCCGGCGACGGCTTGTCGCGGGGCGGCGGTGGCGGTGGTCGTATCGGCCGCGGGCGGCCGAGCTGCGTCGGTCATGGGTGCTCCTCTCCCCCTGTGGATTCGGATGTCGTGCGCGGCGCCGGCGTTCGGTTCTGCGCCGGCCCGGCACGGGACCCGCCGCCCGCGCGGGCGGTCATGTGGGTCGCTGCGACTGATGTCGGCGGATATCCGTTAGGGCTTAACGATTCGAGATGCGGCCATGCGAAGCCTGCTAGGTCGGGGCGGACCGTTGTGCGTATGCACCCTGTACGGGCCCTACCAGGCAGGGTGGCTGCACGTCGCCGTCGCCGGTCACCTCACGCATCTTGTTCGGCCCCGCGGCGAATGGTGCAGGCCGGGGAGGTGGTCGGACGGGCTCGTGTACCGGGCGACGGTGCAGGGCCGCCAGGTGCTGCAAGAGCTGGACGTCCCGACGTGCCCGCGGCGTGCCGGTCGGGCGTCGGGCGGGACGCGCGGGCGGGACGCGCGGGGGTGACGCACGTCCCGGAACCGAGGGGGCTCCCGGCGGACTGGCGGTCACAGATCGCCAACTTCCCGCATGACCGCATGGGCGCCCGCGCCTGCCCCGGCGGCGCGTCCACGCGATGCCCGTTGTCTGGGCTCCGGAGGAACCACTCTTCGACCGCTGGCACGGGCGTGTTGCGCACCCGAGGCGCGGCGAGCGCAACGCCTGAAACCGAAATCTCGTAAAAATCGGCACGCGCCGACCGAGGCGGCGTCGGGACTTGCGCGGCGGGTGTTGCGCGCGGCGCGTCCCGGGCGCGCAACACGGGGGGAGCTAATGAGCGGGTGCGACGGGCAGCCGCAAAGAGACCCCGAGCGAGACGCGAACGGAGGTGAGCGACGTCCGGCCGGACACGGGGCGTGCGGGCCGAAACTGCGCGTCCGGCGCGTTCCGCGCGGGCCGCGGCGCGGCGGCGGACGTTTCGAGAAACGGCCGGAAAATGAACGAAACATTCGCGCGAAAACCGTTGACGCCGTCGCGCGGGCGCGGCTAGGTTGTCGCGCACGCGGCCCGCGGAGTCAGTCCCCGGGCGGGCCGCGGCCAACGGGGTGCGACGCCCACGGCGGGGACTTCTGCGGCGGACGAGTGCACGGGCACCCGCCCGCCCGCCACGCACGTCCGAGTCCGGGCCGCCGCGCGAGACTGTACACGCCGCGGCGCCCCACGAGTCAGCGAAGCCCGACAACCTTGGATCGCCGTCCGCGCCCTCCGGCCCGTCGCCCGCGACGGGACCCCGGCACGTCCCGCGCGACTTGCGGCCCCCGGTGTGACCCGGGGGCCGCGGGCCGCGGGCCGCCCGGACGTTGCCCCGGCGCGGGCCCACGGCGGCCGGGTCGTCACGAAAACGGTCTGTTTGGACAGCGGGCCGCCCGCCCCCCATGCGCGGGCGGTCGCGGGGTCTACCCGGGCGGCGTCGCCCGGGCCCGCGGCCGCCGGCCGGGCCGGCGCGGCCGGAGCTCAACGTTCGCGCCGGGAGCGGCGCGAGAAGGGATAGTGTCATGTTCTGGAATCGCAAGAATCGTTCGGGCCGGGGTCGCGCTGCGGCCGCCGTCAACGACAACAACGGCCGCGCCCGGGCCCGCGTGGCGGCCGCGGCCGCCGCGGCGTGCGAGGCGCTGGAGTCCCGCCGGCTGCTGACGGTCTACGCGTTCCCGCAGGACTTCGGGAACCCGGACGTCAGCGGGAACGACGACATCCGCGTCCGCCTGTCGTCCGTGCCCGGGTCGAGCGGCGAGGACGTGATCTTCAACGGCGTCCACTACCCGATCCCCGCCGACGTGACCGGCCTGGTGATCGACGCGGGCGGCGGCCACGACTACGCCGACTCGTTCCTCGCCGACTTCCCGACCACCGTGTCGGGCGGGTCGGGCAACGACTCGGTCCAGGGCGCGTCGTACGCCGACGTCGTCCTCGGCGGCGACGGCGACGACCTGCTGTGGGGCACGACCGGCAGCGACCGGTTCGACGGCGGGGCCGGCACCGACACGGTCGACTACTCGACGGTCGGCGGCGTCGGCCTGTACCTGACGCTGTACGCGCCCGACCTGAACTCGGTCTGGGACCTGGACACGCAGCAGCCGCTGTACTGGCCGACCACGTACGGGATCGAGAACCTGACCGGCGGCGGCGGGAACGACGTGCTCCGCGGGAACGACGGCCCGAACGTCCTGAACGGCGGCGGCGGCCCGGACAACCTCGAGGGCAACGGCGGGAACGACCTGCTGATCGGGGGGACGGGCGACGAGTTCATCACCGGCGACGCCGGCGACGACACGCTCCAGGGCGGCGACGGCAACGACAACCTGGACGGCGGGCTCGGGGCCGACTCGCTGGTCGGCGGGCTCGGCGTCGACACGGCCGACTACGCCGACCGGGCCGAGGACCTGACGCTCGGCCTGGGCACGCTGGCCGACGACGGGGCGGCCGGCGAGGGCGACAACGTCCGCAACGACATCGAGGTGCTGCAGGGCGGCAGCGGGAACGACGTGCTCGAGGCGGACGGGGTCGGCTACCCGGTCACGCTCCAGGGCAACGGCGGGAACGACAGCCTGGTCGGCGGCGGCGGCGGCGACCTGTTCGAGGGCGGCGGCGGCGTGGACACGGCCGACTACTCGGCCCGCACGCAGAACCTGGCGATCGGTCTAGGGACTTTCGCCGACGACGGGGCCGCCGGCGAGGGCGACAACGTCCGGACGGACATCGAGGCGGTGCTCGGCGGGTCGGGGAACGACTCGCTGAACGCGGACAACGTCGCGCACGACGTCACGCTGTCCGGCGGCGGCGGGGCCGACTCGCTGGTCGGCGGGTCGGGCGACGACCTGCTGAACGGGAACGGCGGGAACGACACGCTCCGCGGGAACCTCGGCGGCGACGTGTTCAACGGCGGGAGCGGGATCGACACGGCCGACTATTCCGACCGCGCGCAGAACCTGACGATCGGCCTCGGCACGTTCGCGGACGACGGGGCCGCCGGCGAGGGGGACAACGTGCGGACGGACATCGACGTCGTGCTCGGCGGCAGCGGGAACGACGCGATCACCGCGGCCGGGGCCGGGCACGCGGTCACGCTCCGCGGCGGCGGCGGGAGCGACACGCTGACCGGCAGCGCGTTCGCCGACCGGCTGTTCGGCGACGGCGGCGACGACTGGTTCTACAGCCGGGACGGCGTCGCGGACACGCTGGACGGCGGCAGCGGCACCGACCGGGCGCAGCGGGACGGCGCGCTGGACGGCGCGACCGGCGTGGAGATCTTCCTGCCGTAGCCGTGGGATCGACTCGGCATAAGTCGTCCACCCATTGACCCGGGAGGGGCGGCCGCAGGGCCGCCCCTCCCGCTACTACCGGACGGCGCCGGTCCGGAGGAAGGCGACGGCGCGCGAGTTCGCGCGACCGGGGCGGCGGTCGGGGGCGGGGCCGAGACCGCCAGGAGTTGTGGGGACGGGCCGCTCCTCGCCTGACCGCCGTGCCGCTGTCAGCGTTCGGTTCCGGGGAAGAACCGAACACCTTCAGAATTATCACACGTACACAATGGGCTCACAGAGGCGCGGCGCAGAATCCGGCGCACGGGCGTCTCAACGTCCACACCAGACTTGGGGACGTTGGTCGGCTTCAGCCTTGGAGAAGGTCGAACGCATTCTCGTACTGCCTGAACTTCGGGCGCGGCTTCCATCCGCCGAGGGTCTTGTTGGCCAGCTTCAGCGCGAACTTGCCCTTGTTCTTGCTGTTCTGGTCACACTTTCCCGCCCTGTCGTGTCGCACGCGTCGGTCAGGGATCACTCGAGCGTGCCGCCTGCGCTGAAGTCCGACTCCTTGTCCACTTGAACAGCGTTGTAGCGCCAAAAGTCGTGTAGCACCGCCGCGTGCGGGTGCCCCAAGTTCTTTCTGCGTGGATCAGAGCTGAAGACGCTGAACCTCGGCGAAATGGCGTCGGCCACTCCGCGGTGCCAATTCCCCTCTGCTCCGTGATGCATCACTTGGAAAACAGCGGCCTTCGCCACCCGCTCCTGGCTAAGGAACTTGACCAACCGCTGAAGGCGTTGGGATGTGTCGAGGTAACCGTCGCCAGGATAGATGACGCTACAACGTGCATGCCGCCGGTCTTCCGGCACGATGGCATCAAACTCGCCTAACGGAAGGTCGTCAAACGCCGTGCCACTGAGCTTCCACCAGTCGGCACCCGTCCGTGCCCAGCCGAAGCGGGCCCTCTTCCAGCCAGGGTAGATCGGGCCGGAGTACAAAAACAACGAGATGATGTTGTGCTCTCGAGGTCCCCTACCGAACTGCGCATCATATAGTCGTCTCAACGCTCTAAGGGCGCTGTTCCTCGCTCGCGTCCCCGTGCCAAGCAACCGCTCTCGCTCCTTGATCACCGAACTGCGAAACACATCCAGAATCCGGTCTTGGGGGTCGTCGTTGTACGGGACGAACTCCCACAATGCACCAACTTCGATCGACGAACCATTCTTCAGGAAAACGACCTCGGTCGTCCCTGAGCTGGCAGCCATCTCAGCCACTGCGCTCTCGTCCGCGCCCGCGTCAAGGGTGTTCACAAGGAGGGCCCACTCCTCCCGGTCGGGGGGCTTGTCGCGAGCGAAACGAATATCCGGGGTATCGTCTCCCCAGTCCGGGGATTGATCAGTTCCGCCGGCCAGCGGCGGCCCCTCGTCGCTGCTTGGAAGTACGAAGAGGATTCGGTCGATGCCGGGCCCGTCGAGTCCCAATAGGTAGGCGACCGGGTTGACAAAGAACGCTGTCATCGGGTCAGCAGGATCTCCCAATCGCTCCTCGAAGGCGACCAGCAGCCGCTGCGCGAGCGGCATGTACGGCAGCATGATCGTGCCGATTCGGAACCGCTCGATGAGCCGCACGACGCCGCTGATGTGGTCGTGGTCAAAGTGCGATAGGGTGAGCAGGTCGACCCGACCGCGCGGACGGGCGGCCTGAGCGAGCTTGGCGATCCCGAGATCGACGAGCACCTGCGCAGACGACGTACCGCAGTCGTAGACCCAGAGGAACCTGGATGCTCGCTCCGGGCCAGTTGTTAACGATCCCGCGGCGTATAGCCCCTGCCCCACAGGGAAGAAATCGTATGCGAACTGATCCGGCTTGCTCATAGCTCATGTGCGATGATGAAGTCTACCTCTTCAGGACGACCGGACGCCCGGTTCCCCTTGGGATGATCTGGTTCGTTCGCATCCACTCGAGGCCAACCCTCCAGTCGGCTTGCGAGATCTTCTTCTTCGACGGGTGCCAGTTCTCGCGGGCCTCGCGGATGATGGCGCCGTCGTCGGCCTTGTGGCTGGCGAGGAGAAGGTCGTTCCATGCGGCGTAGAGGGTGGCGATGATCTCGCACTCGCCGGTGGTCTTGTCCCGCATCAGGGTCAGGAGCCGCTGGACGTCGGGGAGTTTCTCGCCGAAGGCGCGGCGTTGTTCTTCGGCGGCGGCGGCCAGGCGGGGGCCGGGGCGGTAGTCGTAGCCGTAGCCGTCAGGGTTGGCGTGGACGGTGAACCAGCCTTGGGCGGCGTCGCCGGCGAAGTCTTCCGCTTCGCGCAGAGCCGGGAAGTCGTTGGGGCCGCGCTCGTCGCGGATGGGCGTTCGCCGCAGTTCGACACCGCAGTGGTATTCGATCAGATGATTTAGCTTTTCGAGCTTTGTGCGGTGGAAGTGGGGGTCGGCTTTGAATTCGTGAACCAAGTATGCCGCGACGCGGGCGCGGCGGCGGACGACGTCGGATTCGCGGTAGTGGGCGGACATGCCCGGGAGAAAACCATCGGCCTCGCCGGTGTCGGGCGCAGCCGGTTCGGCCGGCTCAGCCGGATCAAAGCCCGTCCCGCACTGGGCCACTGCCGCTTCGAGGAGCTTTTCGCCCTTGGCCCGGGCGGCGGCGAGTTCGGCTTCCAATTGGTCGACGAGGGCCATTAGCTCGTCGACCTTGGCGACGATGCGGCACTGTTCAGCGAGGGGAGGAACGGAGACGAGAACCGCGTTCAACTCGGTTTGATTGATCTTCGGCATCGCGACGCGCGTGTCGCTCTTGATCGCCTGCTTCAGGAACGCATCCGAAAGCATGTACCGCTGAAGGTAACGTGTATCGATCTTCGCGTTGATGGGGTACATGTCGGCGCTACAGAGGCCTTCGAAGTCGACGACCACGACCTTCGCCAGCCGTGGGCGAATCTTCGAGTAGACGATCTGCCCCGGAAAGAACAAGTGGTTCGCGCTGATCACGTTGTCCTCGCGCACGGTAGCGCACGGGAGCAACACGCCGGTCTCCTTCTGGATGTTGTCCGGCGCGAGGTGGGGATGCGACGGGTAACCAGCCGGATGCACCAGGTTCGACGCGATATCCGCCACGTCTTGAAAGCGCGCCCAAACCCAATTGTGAGGTAGATCGAAGGGGCAGTTGTCCGGCGGGATTTCGGTGAGCGATCCGAGCCCGCCCATCGCTTTCTTCACAACCCTTGCCTCGTTCACGCGCGAGACCATGGCGGCGGCGGGTTCGTCCTCGGGATCATGCGCGACGAGCTTGCCGTGAACGGCCATTGTCAAGACGAGCTTTCGAACGGCGGCGGGCTCGATCGAGCAGCTCTCCTGAAACAGGAATTCGAGATTCTCCGCCGTCGGCGCTTCGGCGAAGCGGGCGAGCGCGGCGCGGGAGAGGGCGGCGCGACGGGTATCGCGCTCCTGCTGTTGGGCCTCTAGGGCGTCGCACAATGCCATAAGCTCGTCCACCTTCGCCACGATCCGCTTCTGCTCGGCGAGGGGCGGAACGGGCACCGCGACCGCATTCAACTCCTCCTGATTGATCTTGGGCATCGCAACGCGGGTGTCCGCCTTCACCGCCTGACTGAGGAACGTCCCGCACAACATGTAGCGGTGGAGGAATCGGGCGTCGATCAATGCGTTGATGGGGTACATGTCCGCGCTGCACAGGCCATCAAAGTCGACCACCACGACCTTCGCCAGCTTCGGTCGGATTTTAGAATAGACAATCTGCCCGGGGTAGAAGCGGTGATTGGCACTGATGACATTGTCTTCGCGCACGGTCGCGCAAGGGAGGAGTACCCCTGTACCTTTCTGAATATTATCCGGCGCCAGGTGGGGGAAGTCTGGGTAGTCATTGGGGTTGACCAGATTTGAAGCGATGATCGCGACGTCGCTGAACCTCGCCCAGGTCCAGCCTGCGGGCAGGTCGTATGGCACCGAGTTTTTCCCGAGGTGGGGAAGCGGCGATCCCCGACGACGGCGCCGGTTCTCCGGTATTTCCCGAGACAGCCGTTCCAATAAATCGCTTGCTGGCTCGTCACTCTGGATCTGGCCAACTAGCTTTCCACGAGCGGCAAGCGTGAGAATCACGTCCCGGATCCTCGGGACTGCGCAGGGTGCATCGACGAGCACCTCAAACTTTTCGCAGAACGTCTCCAATGTCATGCTCGAACCCCAGCGGTGGCCCGCAATGCCTGCTCCAGTTCCTTCTTTAATGCCTCCCGAGTTGTAGCAATCTGCGCGAGCAGCGTTTCGTACTCCGGTAGCAGATGATCCACATCCCCCGGCCCCTCATCCGGGTCGTGAGGGTTCCTGATGTCGAGGTTGTAGCCGCGCTCCTTGATTGCCTCGATCGGCACGCGCCACGCCCGCTCGTTCTCCTCGCGGGCCTTGAAGCCGTTCGACTCCTCCCCCCACCATTTCTTCTCCGGCTCGAACTCTTCGATGCGGATCGGCTTGCCCTTGTTGTAGCTGACGGCCCCGGCTGGGTACGGGTGGTCGTAGTACCACACCGCGTCCGTCTTCGGCCCCTTGGTGAAGAAGAGCAGGTTGGTGCGGATGCCGGTGTACGGGTTGAAGACGCCGTTGGGCAGGCGGACGATCGTGTGCAGGTTGCACTCGGCCAGCAGCTTTTCCTTGATGCGGGTCTTGACGCCCTCGCCGAACAGCGTGCCGTCCGGCAGGACCAGCCCGGCCCGCCCGCCGTCCTTCAGGACGCGCATGAGCAGCACGAGGAACAAGTCGGCCGTCTCGCGGGTGCGGAACTCGGCCGGGTAGTTGTTCTCGATCCCGTCCTCTTCCATGCCGCCGAACGGCGGGTTGGTCACGACCACGTTCACCCGCTCGGACGGCTTCCAGTCGATCAGCGGGCGGGCGAGCGTGTTGCCGTGCCTGACGTTCGACGGCACGTCGATCTTGTGCAGCAGCAGGTTGGTCATGCACAGGACGTGCGGCAAATGCTTCTTCTCGATGCCGGTGAAGCAGTCCTGAATCGTCCGCTCGTCGGCCTCGGTCTTGGCCTGCTTGCGCAGGTGCTCGATGACGCACGTCAAAAACCCGCCGGTCCCGCACGCGGGGTCCATGCACGTCTCGCCGAGCCGCGGGTTGACCTGATCGACGATGAACTGTGTCACGGCGCGGGGCGTGTAGAACTCGCCGGCGTTACCGGCCGACTGCAGGTCCTTCAGGAGCTTCTCGTAGATGTCGCCGAACAGGTGACGGTCGTCGGACGCGTTGAAGTCGATGCCGTTGATCTTGTTGATCACCTGGCGCATCAACGTGCCGTTCTTCATGTAGTTGTTCGCGTCCTCGAACGTCATCCGGATCAGCCCGGCGATGCGGTCGGCCCCGCCCGACAGGTTCTTGAGCTTGGGCAGCAGCGTATTGTTGACGAAGTCGAGCAGCGCGTCGCCAGTGATCCCCTCGGCGTCGGTCGCCCAGTTGCACCAGCGGAGGTGCTTGGGCAGCGGCGACCTGTAGTCGTCCCGCATCAACTCGTGCTCCTTCTCGCGGTCGTCGAAGATTTTCAGGAAGAACATCCACCCGAGTTGCTCGAGGCGCTGCGCGTCGCCGTACGTGCCGGCGTCCTTGCGCATGATGTCCTGAATGGTCTTGACGATGTTCGAGACGTTGGGCATCGGTCAGGCGGCTCCGTGGTACAGGGCGGCTTCCATCTCGGTGATGGCGGCGAGGTAGGCGGGCTTCCCGCCGAAGTAGCCGACGATCTCCACCGGCGTGCCGAAGGCGTTGAGCGGCGGGACGTTCAGGATCTCCATCGTCTCGACGCTGCGGATGTCGGTGTCGGCGTACTTCTCCAGCAGCGCGTCGAGCACGGCGCGAGCCTTGTCGCCGTACTTGCCGAAGACGTTCCGTTTCTTCACCTTCTCCGCCCGCTCCCTGCGGGTCAGCGGCGGGGCGTCGAAGGCGACGTGGCAGATCAGGTCGAACGCGTCGTAGTCGCGGCCGACCTGCTCGGCCAGCTCGTCGAGGAACACGCCCCGGGCGGCGAGCTCGTCGAGGATCGCCCGCTTGCGGGCGGCGTCGTTCCAGACGGCCAGGAACGCGTCGAGCGATGCGTAGGTCTTCCGCACCGCGTTGCGGGAGTAGTCCTTGAGCGACTCGGTGATCAGCCGCCCGTCCGCGCCGAGGTACTGCACGCGCCGGACGGCGACGCGCACCTCGACGTCGGCGACCACGTAGCGCTTGGGGCGGTCGCCGCCGGGGTCGGGGCCGGATCCCGGGCCGATCGTGTCGTCCCCGCCGCCGTCCTCACCGTCGCCCTGTCCGTCGTCGGGCGGCAGCACGGGCGGCTCGTTCGGGCCGGGCTCGTAAATCTGCACCGGGTCACCGTCGAAGTCGGGGTCGGCGAACAGCGCGGTCGCCCGCCGAAAGTCCATGATCGTGAAGAACAGCTTGCCGTACTCCTCGTTGATCCGGGTGCCGCGCCCGATGATCTGCTTGAACTCGGTCATCGAGGCGATCGCCCGGTCGAGGACGATCAGGTGGCAGGTCTGGGCGTCGACGCCGGTGCTCATCAGGCGGGACGTGGTCGCGATCACGGGATAGGTGGACTCCGGGTCGATGAAGTTGTCGAGCTGCGCCTTGCCCTCGTCGTTGTCGCCGGTGATCCGCATGACGTACTTGCTGTTCGCGCGGGCGAGGTCGGGGTTGGCGTTGACCATGGCCTGCCGCATCCGCTCGGCGTGGTCGACGTTCTCGCAGAAGACGATCGTCTTGGCGAAGCGGTCGGTGGAGCGGAGGAACTCGGTCACCGTGGCGGCGACGACGGCCGTCCGCCTTTCGAGAATCAGGTTGCGATCGAAGTCGCCGGCGTCGTACTCGCGGTCCTCGATGACGTGCCCGAAGTTGTCCACCTTGCCCGCCTCGGGCCGCCACCCGTCCAGGTCCTTGTCGAGGCCGATACGCACGACCTTGTAGGGTGCGAGGAAGCCGTCGTCGATCCCCTGCCGGAGCGAGTAGGTGTAAATCGGCTCGCCGAAGTACTCGATGTTCGAGACGTCCTTCGTCTCCTTGGGCGTGGCGGTCAGGCCGATCTGCGTCGCCGACGAGAAATACTCCAGCACCTGCCGCCACGCGGCGTCGTCGGCGGCGCTGCCGCGGTGGCACTCGTCGACGACGATCAGGTCGAAGAAGTCGGGGGAGAACTGCCTGTAGACGTTCTGCGACTCCTCGGTCCCCGTGACGGCCTGGTACAGGCAGAGGTAGATCTCGAACGCCTTGTCGACCGTCCGGTTGGTGATCTTCGTCATCGCCGTGCCGAACGGCTTGAAGTCGTTCGTCTTCGTCTGGTCGGCAAGGATGTTGCGGTCGACGAGGAACAGGATCCGCTTCTTGGCCCCCGACTTCCACAGCCGCCAGATGATCTGGAACGCGGTGTAGGTCTTGCCGGTGCCGGTCGCCATCACGAGCAGGATGCGGTTTTGGCCGCGGGCGATGGCGTCCACCGTGCGGTTGATCGCGGTCAGTTGGTAGTACCGGGGCGGCTTGCCGGTGCCGTAGTCGTAGTAGTCCTGCGTGACGACCGCCTGCTGGGGCGGGGTGTACCCCTTGGCCCGGCAGTACCGCGTCCACAGCTCGTCCGGCGTGGGGAACTGATCGAGGGGGATCTCCCGCTCGACCGGGCCGCCGGCGGCGGCGGCGGCCGTGCGGTCGTGCTCGAGGAAGGCGTCGCCGTTCGAGCTGTAGGCGAACGGGACGTCGAGCGTCTCGGCGTAGGCCAGGGCCTGCTGCATCCCGGCGCCGACGGCGTGGTTGTTGTCCTTCGCCTCGATGACCGCGATCGGGATGTTCGGCTTGTAGTAGAGGAGGTAGTCGACCTTGCTGGCCTGGCCGCGCTGGACGGTCCGCCCGCGGACGACGACCCGGCCCTTCGTGAAGTAGAGCTCCTCGCGCAGCTGGGTCATCACGTCCCAGCCGCCCGGGCCGACCAGGGCCGGCGTGATGAACTTCGTGCGGACGTCCGCCTCGGTGAGCTCTGTCTTGTCCATCCGCCTGATCCCGACCGCCACCCCGACGCTCCCCGATCAGCCCCACGCCGACGGTTGCGCGATCACCGCGGTACGCGCGCCCGCCAAGATACGGGGGCACGAGGCCGAGTCAAAGGGCAGCTAGCCGCCGTGACAGGATTCGACCAAGACCCTCTAACAGGCCTTCTGACAAGCCGTACCCCGGGGGCTAGTCCGGCACGCGGCGCAAGAAAAGGGCGGCAGGTGTTGGGGCAAGGAAGGGGGGGAACCTCGCCGCAACGGGGACTGCCGCCGCAGCCACCGGTGTAGCCGGGCCGGCCCGCCGGTGCAAGTGCTGCGGTGGGGTGCGCGAGAATCGGAACCGCCCGCGGCGTACCGATCGTGCGGCTCAAGAGGCGATGGACAGGTCGGCGCTAAACGGGCGGGTTTGGCGCCCGGCGGCGGGGTGGCACCAGACGGCGGTTCAGCTTCGACTTGCGAGGGTGAATCGGACGAATCGGGCGCGCCAGGGGCCGTTTCAGGATTCCCCCCCGTCCGAGCGATCACGATCCGATGACGGGGTCGCCAAGAGGTTGACGGGGTGCTTGGGTCAGCCTGGAGGGTCAGCGGACGGTTGGTTGAGCTCAGTGGGGGTCAACGGGGCTAGCGGGTTAGTCAGGGGGTCATAGCTCAGGGGTCAGGGTCGGGCATCGTGATCGGTGATCGGGAGTCGGGGGTCGGGGGTCGGGGGTCGGGGGTCGGGGGTCGCGATGATCGAAGTGTGGTGATCGGTTCCCGCTACCGCTGCGATTGGGCGGTGGGGGCGGCGCTGCGGGACCCCCCCTGCTCGACAGCCTCGGTGCCACCGCACGCGCACCGGTCGTTTCCATGCCTAATCGTCTTCCTCCTCCGCACCGCCGGTCGAAGATCCTATCGGGCCGGCGCCGGGCGGCGGTGCGTGCCCCGGCGGCGGCGGCGGGTACGCGATCAGGATCCGCGTCGGCGGGGTCGGCGCGTGGTCGGCGGCCGGCGCGGGCGGCGGGTTCCGGAAGCTCGGGTCGAGGTGGCGGAGCAGCGACTGGAGCGGGCCGAACTCCTTCTTGTAGATGATCATCGGGACGCGCACGACCCGACCCTGCCCGTCCCGCACCGCCCGCGGGTCGTCGGCGGGCACCCACCCCCCCTGCCGGTCGACGGCGGTGAACATCGGCTTCCCCTGGTAAACGACCGGCTCGGGCACGCCGCGGAGCACGCGGTCGGTCAGCTCCTCCACCGCCGCGTCCAGCCGGGCCCGCACCGACGCGGCGATCGCGTCGTCCCACGCCTGGGCGAATGCAGCGTCAGCGTCCCGGTGCAGGTAGGCGGTGCCGCGCGAGACCAGGGCTTGGGCGGCTGCCCGAGTCACGTCCCCAGTCCCGCGCAACGTTTCGAGGAACCGGCCACGCCAGGCGCCTGTCCGCGTTGCCGCCTTCCGCCCTGGCGCGGATGCCGGCTCTACGCCCCCCTTTGTGCAGGTCGCCCTTCTGAGAGCTGAGCCTCGGACGGTGTGTTTCTCCATGGGATGGGTTATTCGTGGCACGCAGCTGACCCGCTAGGGACACTAACATCCCCCTTTCCTGCGCGCCGGCGATTAGTACACTAAAGCCCGTTGAGGAACGGCCGGAGTAGCTACTGGCCGCTGCTCGGGGCCGGGCGGCGCCTTCCCCTCTCGTCGGCGTCGCTTGTCCCCGAGCACCCCCAGGGAAAGACGAGAGGCCATGTCCACTCCGCCCCTAGTCGTCTCCGAGATCACGCGCCTCGCCACCCAACTCCCGGAGAGCATGCGCTCGGCGGTGCTTCGCGCTCTTGAGGTGGAACCCGCGGCCCCCCCGCCGGGGCGAAGGAAGGCAGCCGCAGGGGCGCCGTCGCCCGTACACGCTTGGCTCGACGAGTTCGCCGAGTGGCTGCCAACGCAAGGTCCTCGCCGTGGCCGTGGTCGCGCGGGGATAAAGAAGCCGCATGCTAACCAATCCCGGCAGATGATCATCGCGGTGCTCGCCGCTTCAGTGAAACAACCCGCTCGGAAGCCGGGCCCCTACACTGCACAGCGTGTGGAAGCACTGGTGGAGGAGTACCGCGGCGTGCTGTTGAGCCAGTGCGTGAGCAAGCGCTACGTTCGGAAAACGGTCGAGCGAACCCGGCGCGTGATCAGGGAGGCCGGTGGCGACATTTCGAAAGCGGGCATCGAGAAGGCGCTGCTATCGCTAAGTGCCGGTCGCAAAGCGATCACTCTTGATGCGTACCGCGCATCGATCCTCGCGTTCTTCAACTGGTATAGCAGACCCGAGGTGCCCGTGCTCCCCCACACAGTTACGGCCGACCACTTGGAGCGGGGCTTGGCATGCCTCGGTGACAAGGCTGGAGCCAATTGGTCGCCGGGCACGCTGAACGCGGCAGTCAACGCCTTGAAGACGTTCGGCCGCTGGGCGTCGGACCCGGTACGAGGGTACTTGGACCGCGATCCCGCGCAGCACCTCCGGTGGTTCGACAGGTCGAAGGATGTCAGGCGGCGGCGGAGCGTATTCCCACCCGCCGCGCTCCGGCGCCTCGTGCAGATGGCAGAATCAAGTGACCGCGTGATCCACGGCGTCGCAGGGGCCGAGCGTGCCGCCTTATACCTTACCGTAGCGTCGACGGGACTCCTGCCTGTCGACCTGCAGTCCTTGACGGCGAACCGCTTCGACCTCGACCGAGCCGAAGTCCGCGTGGGCGACGACCTTGTTATCCCAATCAACCCCCCGGATGCGGCGGACCGCCTGCGGAGCCACATTGAGGCCTTGTCGCCCAATCAAATCGCGTTCCCGGCGCGACCGCAGTCACAGCTTATCGCGATGCTTCGGGCGGACCTATCGGGCGCGGGGATCGAATACTCCCGCCCGATCCCGGAGGGAGAGGCGGCAGAAGGGCGGGAAGTACGTGATTACGTGGCGCTCCGGCTGACGTTCTGCGAGCGCGGGGCGCGCATCGGGGTGCCCCTCCCGGTCATGCAAGGATGGATGCGGCACAGCGCAGCTACGACGACCCGTGATCTATATCGCCGTTGGCTGCCCCCAGACGAGGTAGACGCCCTCAGAACCGTACCACCGAACTGGCGCTGGGAGGGCAGGGCCAACGTTGCCACGCAATTGCCTCCAAAGCCAAAACGGAAACCTATCAAGGGGGCGGGCGGTGCCGCGCGCGCGCGGGACGAGGCGGAACGTCTCGATTACCTCCAGCGGTACGACAGGGCGAGTACCGCGCCCGGCTTCAACTTCGACAGGTTTCTCGAAGACGAAGGGGTCGACCCTCCCACGCATCACAAGCGGATGAACTGGCGGACTACGCGTGAGAAGCGATCCGGTTCGTGACCTGGGCCGTCGGCCGCAAAGGCTCGCCCGTCTATCTGACAATCCCGTCTGACAATCCTCGTCAACGAAATTCGATTGTCAGATGCGCTTTTTCTTAAGTGGAAAAAACCCCGAAAACGCAAGGCGTTTCGTCGCAAACAGACGAACTCAGCGTCATCTGACGTTGCTCGTTGGGCATTGTCAGTCCGATCAGCCCTGATGCTTCTCCGCACCGCATGGGCACCGTGCCCGCGCGAGCTTAGCGGAGCAAGCTGCATGCGCACGAGAATCCCGTGTGAGAGCGCTGGTGCCCAATCCACAGCGGGGATCTGGCCGACACCGCATAGCGGTGGCCCACACACCGGCACCCCCGGCATCTCCGACGGTGCTCTCGATCAAGTTCTGAGAGGTGACGACGGCTCAGCCGGTATTCACGGAACGGGGGGGGACGCAATGCCTGAGTCTCCCGCCGACACCGCCCCTGCGACCGCCCTCTCGCCGGCCGCCGCACTCGCGCTGCTCGTTCGGCTGGTCGAGGAGCTGTCGGCCAAGGTCAACCGCGATGCCCCCGAGCTGTGGACGCGGGAGCAGCTCGCCGCGGCCCTCAACATCAGCATGAGCAGCCTGGCCGCCCTCGAGGCGTCCGGCGGGATCGGCCCGCAGCCGCTGCGGCTCGGCGACTCCGGCCGGATCGTCAGATACCGGGTCGAGGCGGTCCGCGCGTGGCTCGCGGCCGGCGCGCCGCCGCGCCAGCGGTGGGCCGCCGTCGAGGCGGCCGCGGCCGCGGCAAAGAATCGGAGATCAAGTTAACCCCTAACGCAAAAGCGGCGTCCCGACCCGCAAAGGAAGGACGCCACTTTTGAGGATCAGAACCCATGCAATCTTACCGCCACGAGCCCCCGGTCACAACCGGGCGCGTCCCCCTCCACCGCTGGCCGCCCGACGTCGTCGCGACCGCACTCGACCTCCTCCGCCACCCGCGCCCCGTCCGGGCCGGCTCCCGCCCCGCGCTCGCCGCGTTCGCGCTGGTCGCGGCGGGCGTCGGCGAGTTCAGGACGGTCGGCCAGGGCCGCCGCTCGTACCACGTGATGGTCGACGACCTGTGGGCCCGGTGATGACCGACGACCCTGCCACTGGCGACACGGGCGGCGGCGGCCCCGACCGCCCGGCCGTGCCGCTCTCGATCCCCGGTGCCGCGGACATCGACTTCGGCCGGCTCGACCCGCTCCGGGTCGGCTTGGCGATGACCCGGCTCAGCCGGATCACGGGCGTGCCGGTCGAGATCCTCTGGTCGAAGTTCGCCGAGACCTGCCGCCGGCGCGACGCCGGGCGGGGGCCGACGATCGTCAACGCGCAGCGGCGCAGGCCGGGGCGTCGATGAACGGGGCCGACGAACAGGGGGACGACGGCTCGGACGCCGGTGGCGGCGGTGGCGCCGGGTTCCGGATCGAGTACGGGTGCAAGTCCGCCGCGAACGGCCGGGCCTTCGGGGCGGTGACGCTGTGCCTCGGCGACCACGTGTTGCACGGGGGCCGCGGCGACCTGTACAGCGAATCGTTCCGCAAGCGGTTCGCCCGCGACGCCGCCGCGGCGCTGGGGCTCCCCGGTGCCGAAGCGCAGATCGAGCGGCTGTTGCTCGTCGAGCTGTCCCACCTCCAGGCCGAGGCGGCGGCGGCGACTTCTGATCAGGTGGCAACGGTCACGCCCCGTCGCCGGGCGGCAGCGGCCTGCCGGTCGTCCGGGTCAACGCCCGCCCGCTGCGCGACGTGACCGCCGACGTTCTGGACGCGCTGCGCCGCGCCAACGCCCCTGACCCTACGCTGTTCCAGCGGGACGGGGTCATCGTCCGCGTCGCGGCGACGGAGGACGGGCGGCACCGGATCGAGGCGGTAACCGAGTCGGCCCTCCGCGGCCGCGTCGCCCGGTGCTGCGACTGCGTCACGGTCGGCGCCACTGGCGGCGGCCCGGTCCACGTCAGCCCGCCCGACCACCTCGTGCGCGACGTGCTCGCGCTGCCCGGCGGGTGGGGTTTCCCGCCGCTCGACGGGGTCACCGGCGTGCCGGTCCTCCGCCCGGACGGCACCGTCCTCGACCGCGCTGGGTACGACCCGGCGACCCGCCTGGTGTACGCGCGCGACCCGGGTCTGGTGGTCCCGGCGATCCCGGAGCGCCCGACCGAAGCGGAGGTCGCCGCCGCCGTCGCGCTGCTCCACGAGGCGATCGGGGACTTCCCGTTCGCCGACCCCGCAAGCCGTGCGAACGCGCTGGCGCTGCTGATCACTCCGGTGCTCCGCCCGGCGGTCGACGGGCCGGTGCCGATGGCCGTCGTGGACGCGCCGACGCCGGGCACCGGCAAGGGCCTGCTGATCGACACCGTCGCGCGGGTCGCGACCGGCGCCCCGGCCGCGGTGATGACCGCCCCCGCGGGCGGCGCGGAGTGGAAGAAGTCGATCACGGCCGTGCTGATCGACGGGCCGACGATGGTGCTGATCGACAACGTCGAGGAGCCGCTCGGGTCGCCGCACCTCGCGTCGGCCCTGACGGCCGCGACGTGGACCGACCGCGAGCTCGGGCGGTCGCGGATCGTCCGGCTGCCCCAGCGGGCCGTCTGGGTCGCGGACGGGAACAACGTCGCGCTGGCCGGCGACCTGCCGCGGCGGTGCTACTGGGTGCGGATGGACCCGCGGCTCGCGCGACCGTGGCAGGGGCGGGCGTTCCGCCACCCCGACCTGCCGGCGTGGGTTGACGCCAACCGTGGCGCGCTGGTCGGCGCCGTGCTGACGCTGTGCCGCGCGTGGTGGTCGGCCGGGCGGCCCGCGCACGCCGGCCCGGTGATCGGCGGGTTCGACGGGTGGTGCCGGACGGCCGGCGGGGTCCTCGCGTTCGCCGGCGTCCGCGGGTTCTTATCCAACCTGGCCGAACTGTACGCGCTGAACGACGAGGAGTCGGGCGCGTGGGCAGCGTTCCTGGCGGCGCTTCACGACCGGTTCGGTGGGAAGCCGGTGACCGCCGGGGCCATGGACGCGGCAATCCGCGACAGCACCGTCCTCCGGGAGGCGCTGCCCGAGGCGCTGGCGAGGTCCTTGGCGGAGACGCCGGCGACGTTCGCTCACGGGCTCGGGCACGCCCTGCGGAAGCGGGCCGGGCGCCGGCACGGCGAAGCGAACCTCTATGTTGAGCGGGGGGGCGACGACGCCCACGCCAAAGTGGCGCGGTGGTCGGTGCGGAAAGCGGGGAGTGCGGGGAGTTGCGGGGAGTCTGACAACCTTCGCGAGGGCGACATCGGTAAGCAGACCGAGGCCGTGCTTCACCCCGAGCCGGGAACGGTGCATGGGGACTCCCCGCCACTCCCCGCACTCCCCGCAGACTTCGATCTGGACGAACTGCCGCCGACGCCGAAGAGGGACGGCCCGTGACGCTCCGCCTGCTCAAGCCTCGTCCTGCTCAGACACCGTCGACGCCGTTTAGGCGGCGCTCCGCGGCGGCCGCTGCGGTGGTAGACTCGCGAGCGGCCGAGCCCGTTGACGCCTTGGACACGATGAATTGCGCGACCCCCGAATCCACTGGGATCCCCCCGTGCCGCGGTGACCAACGGCCTAGTCGTTGCCGCGTATCGCCGCCACGGGTCGGCCGGCGCGGCGGGTCAGGCCAGATCAGGCGCTCCCAATGAACAAGCTCTTCCCGTGGTGGTTCGGAATCCCACTCGAGGTCGCCGGCTGGTGCGTCGAGCGGGCCCGCACCGTCCGCAACGCCGGCCGGAGGATGTTCCGCCGATGAGACGCCTGCTCCGCATCCTGGTGGCCACCGCGACCTCGCTGTCGCTCGTGCTGTGCGTGGCGGTGTGCGTGCTGTGGGTGCGGAGCTACGGCGGGGGCGACAACGTCCTGCGGATCCGGGGGCACAGAATCGACGGCTTCGCGGCGACCACCCACCAGCAGACACTGGTCGCGCACCGCGGGCGGGTGCGGTTCGCGATCGGCGAGCACACGGGCTACCACCAGGGGCGTATGAACGCAGACGCCGGGCCGGAGTTCTACCGGCCGCAGTGGTCGTACGGGCGGCTGGACGCGACCAACGCGGGGTGGGAGGCACCGTCGGACACGTTCTGGAACCGGCTCGGGTTCGCGCACTGGCGAGACGCCTGGTCGTCGTCGTTCGCCGACATGGTCGACGAGGCGTGGGTCGCGCCGATCTGGCCGGCCGCCGCGGCGTTCGGGCTCCCGCCGGCTGTCTGGGTGCTGCACCGGCGGCGGCGGCACGGTCCCGGCCTCTGTCCGTCCTGCGGGTACGACCTCCGCGCGACGCCCGACCGCTGCCCCGAATGCGGGGCGGTGCCCGGGAAGGGGGCGACGGCATGACCCCGTTCTGGCAGGCGATCGCGTTCTGCGCGCTCTGGACGGCCGTCGTGGCCGGCATTCCCGCCTACTTCGCTACCCGGGCCGTGCGCACCGGCCGGATCTACGTCCCCGGCTACGACGGCGACGACACGCCCGACCAGTACGTCTACCGGTCGGTAGACCCCGAACGGTTCTGGTCCGATGTGGCGTTCCTGTACGGCCTAGCGCTGTTCGGCCTCGCGCCGTGGGTGATGATCCTGGTGGTCGGCATCAAGGAGTGACGAGATGAGGCTCTTTCGCCAGAAGTACACGGACAAGAAGACCGGCAAAACCCGTGCGTCCGCCAAGTGGTACGTCGAGTTCCGCGACCACAACCGGATCGCCCGACGCTGGCCTGCCTTTGCTGACAGGAAGAGCTCCACCGCCGTGGGCCTCCGCCTCGAGCGGCTGGCCGAGTGCCGGTCGGCGCACCGCCAGCCCGACGACGACCTGATGCGGTGGGTCGAGGTCGCGCCGGCCAAGCTGCGCGAGCGGATGATCGACGCCGGCCTGCTCGACCGCCGCCACCTGTCGTCCGAGCGCACGCTGTTGCAGCACCTCGACGGGGACGGGGACGCGGCCTCAGACGGCGCGACGTTCCGACAGCACCTGATGGACAAGGGCAACACGGCCGCCCACGTCGACAAGTCGGTCGGCCGGATCCGGCGCGTCTTCGAGGCGACCGGGCTCGCGTACTGGGCCGACCTCGCCGCGCCCGGCGCCCTCGCGTCAATCGAGCGCTACCTGGCCAAGCTCCGCACCACGGACGCGGGCGTCGACGCGGTCGCCGTGCCGATCCGCGCGACCACGGCCGCGTACTACGTCAAGCGGCTCCGCCAATTCGGGCGGTGGATGGTCAAGCACGGCGGCGCGCACTCCGACCACTTGGCGCGGCTCGAAGACGTGGGGCACGCCGCGGCCGACCGGGTCGAGTGGCGGCCGCTGACGGTCGAGGAAATGCGGTGGCTGCTGCGCGTGACCGCCGCCGAGGCCGTCGAGCGGTACGGGGTCGCGGCGGCAGACCGCACGATCGCGTACCGGTTCGCCTTCGAGACCGGGATCCGCGCCGGACAGATCCGCCGCCTAATCGTGCGGAACTTCGACCTCGACGCCGACCCGCCCACCGTGACGGCGCCGGCCGCGGCGGTCAAGCGGCGCGTCGAGCACACGCAGCTCATCAAACCGGCGACGGCCGCCGAGCTCGCGCGGCGCTTCGCGACGCGGATGCCGACCGCCCCGGCGTTCCAGCTCCCCAACCCGACCAACATGGCGCGGATGCTCAGGGCCGACCTCGCGGCCGCCCGGGCCGCGTGGGTCGCCGAGGCGCCGGAGGGGGAGGCGCGGGCGAAGCGGGGACGGTCGGACTTCCTGGCCGAGGTCGACCACCGCGGCCGCAAGGTCGTGTTCCACTCGCTGCGCCACACGCACGGCACCGCGCTCGGCTCGGCAGGCGTCCCGCAGAAGGACATTCAGGCGAGCCTGCACCACACGAGCGGGCGGACAACCGAGCGTTACCTCCACACGCACGTCGAGGAGCGGCGCACGGCGCTGCACGCGCTGCCGGACCTGTCAGCCGAGTGCGTCACCGCGACCGGCACGGGCGGCGCGGGGGAGGCCGGCGCTTACCGTCCTGCTTACCGTCCCCCGCGTATCGGGGAGGGTCCGGACGGGTCAGGCGACTCCGAGGGCGGGGTCGAAAACGCGGTTTTCGATGGGAGCACTCGGATTCGAACCGAGAACCAAGGGATTATGAGTCCCCTGCTCTAACCGTTGAGCTATGCTCCCGACCGCGCTAGCGCGCGGGGCGGCGTCACGCCAGTTCCCATTTTACCGCGCCGCCGACGATCGTCATCACCGCCCGGCCCTTGACGTCCCACCCGTCAAACGGGCAGTTGCGGCTCTTGCTGACGAACTGCTCCTTGTCGATCCGCCACGCCCGGTTCGGGTCGATGATGGTGACGTCGGCGTCCGCCCCCTCGCGAAGCGTCCCCTTGTTCAGCTTCACGATCTCGGCCGGCTTGACCGTCATCAGCTCGATCAGCTTCATCCACGGGATGTGCCCCGGCTCGACTAAGGCCTTGATGTAGAGCGGCAGCGCGCACTCCAGGCCGATGATGCCGTTGGGCGCGAACTGGAACTCGAGCTCCTTCTCCTCGGCGAGGTGCGGCGCGTGGTCCGTCGCCAGGCAGTCGATCGAGCCGTCCTTCACCCCCTCGATGCATGCCTTGACGTCGGCGGCGGTGCGGAGCGGGGGATTCATCTTGAAGTTCGTGTCGTACCCGCGGCAGGCCTCTTCGGTCAGCAGCAGGTGGTGGGGCGCGACCTCGCACGTCACACGCAGCCCATCCCGCTTGCCGCGACGGATCAGCTCAACGCTCCACGCGGTGCTGATGTGCTGGACGTGGTACGGGCATCCGATCGTGCGGTTGAGCAGCAGGTCGCGGGCGATCATCAGCTGTTCGGCCTCGGCGGGGACGCCGGGCAGGCCGAGCGTGGTCGAGACGATGCCCGAGTGCATCGCGCCGTTGGCGAGCGTCGGCTCCTCGCAGTGCTGCATCAGCACCACGTCGAACATCTTCGCGTATTGCAGGGCCTTGCGCATGACCGACGCCTCGGCGACACCGACGCCGTCGTCGGTGAACGCGACCGCCCCCCGCTGGTGCATCAGCCCCATCTCGGCCAGCTCCTTCCCCTCGCGGCCGCGGGTGATCGCGCCGCTGGGGTAGACGTTGGCGAGGTTGACCCGCTGCCCCTCACGGCGGACGAACTCGATCTGCCCCTCGTTGTCGAGCGTCGGCTTGGTGTTCGGCATGCAGACGACGGTCGTGAACCCGCCGGCGACCGCCGCCGCGCTGCCGGACGCGATCGTCTCCTCCTCCTCGTCCCCCGGCTCGCGGAAGTGGACGTGGATGTCGAGCAGGCCGGGCGTCACGTAGCAGCCGGCGGCGTCGACGACGCGGTCGGCGCGGCCGAGGTTCTTGCCGACGGCGGCGATCTTGCCGCCGTCGATCAAGACGTCCACGCGGCGTTCGAACACTTGCGATGGGTCCAGGACGGTGCCGTTGGTGATCAGGAGCGAGGGCATGCGCGCGGCGATGATGCGGCAGGGCGTGGGAATAGTAAAGCGGCGGTCGGGAGCGGTGTCGGGAGCATGCGGTGTAGGTGCGCGGGAAGACCCGGCCGCTGAAGCGGCCTCGCCGCGGGCGGCGCTTGACCCGCCTGGCGCGGGACGCGATAACGCCCGCCACCCGCGTCGCCGGTCGCCCCCGGGGAGGTCACATGAATCGAAGAGAGTTCCTCGCCTTTGCCGCCGCGTGCGCCGCGGGGGCGGTGTCGCCTCGGTTCTTCGCCGCCGCAGCCGCCGATGTCGCCCCGGACCCTTGGACGTGGGACACGGTGTCCCTGGTCGACATCCGATCGGCGCTGCGGGCGGGAACGATCTCGGCCGAGAACGTCGTCCGCCACTGCTTGCACCGGATCGCGACGATCGACCGCGCGGGGCCGGCGCTCAACAGCGTGATCGAGCTCAACCCGGACGCGGTCGCGGTCGCGGCCGCCCGCGCGTACGACGCCACCGCGACGGCGGCGCCCCTCCCGCGCCAGGGGTTGCCGATCCTCGTCAAGGACAACCTCGACACGCACGACAAGATGCAGACGACCGCCGGCAGCAACGCGCTGCAGGGGTCGGTCGCGCTGCGGGATTCGACGGTCGTCCGCAAGCTGCGCGACGCCGGGGCCGTGCTGCTCGGGAAGACGAACCTGTCGGAGTGGGCGAACTTCCGCGGGGCGCGGTCGACCAGCGGGTGGAGCGCCCGGGGCGGGTTGACGCGGAACCCGTACGCGCTCGACCGCAACCCGTCCGGGTCGAGCAGCGGGTCGGCGGTCGCCGTCGCCGCCGGCCTGTGCGCCGCCGCCGTCGGCACGGAGACGAACGGGTCGATCCTGTCGCCCAGTGCCGTCTGCGGCGTGGTCGGAGTCAAGCCGACCGTCGGCCTCGTCAGCCGGGCGGGGATCATCCCGATCTCCGCGTCGCAGGACACGGCCGGGCCGATGGCGCGGACGGTCACCGACGCCGCCGTCCTGCTCTCGGCCATCGCCGGCCCGGACGACCGCGACCCCGCGACGGCCGCCGCGGAGAAGCACGCTCAGGCGGATTATGCGAAGTTTCTCGAAGGCCCGGGGGCGCTGAAGGGCGCGCGGCTTGGCGTTTACCGGCCGGGGTTTCCGAGCGTCGGCTCGGTCACTCACGCGGCGTACCAGGCCGCGCTGGACGCCCTGCGCGACGGCGGCGCGACGCTGGTGGACCTCGCGGCGCTGGGCAGATTTAACCAACTGGGGGACGCGTCGTACCAGGTGATGCTTTACGAGTTCAAGGCCGGGCTGAACGACTACCTTGCAGGGCTTTCGGACTCGGTGAAGGTCCGCAGTCTGGCGGACGTGATCCGGTTCAACGAGGCGCACCGCGACACGGAGCTGCGCCACTTCGGGCAGGAGATCCTGATCCGCGCGAACGACAAGAGGCCGCTGACCGACCCGGCGTACGTGGCGGCGCTGGAGAAGTGCCGCCGGGTGTCGCGGGCGGAGGGAATCGACGCGGTGATGGCCGAGCACAAGCTCGACGCGATCGTCGCGCCGTCGGGCGGCCCCGCGGCGGTCACGGACCTGGTGCACGGCGACCGCGGCGTCGGCGGCACCTCCGGCCCGGCGGCCGTCGCCGGCTACCCGAACGTAACCGTCCCCGCCGGCGACGTCCGCGGCCTGCCCGTCGGCCTCTCCTTCTTCGGCCGCGCATGGAGCGAGCCCCTGCTCCTCCGCCTCGCGCACGCCTTCGAGCAGCTCACGCGGCTGCGGAAACCTCCGTCGTATCTGCCGACCGTCGGATAGCGGGCGACGACGCTGGCGCTCGAGACCGCGACTCCAAGAACAGGGCCCGCCCGACGCAGTTTGCTCGGCCGAGACGCCGGCCGGCAACATTAGGCGGCGTCACACCTGCGTCTGATCACCCACCGCTTCGGCGCGCGCCGTCATCCCCACTCGCAGATCGACTCCACATGCGCCGCGCTGCCGTCCCTTAACCAGCCGTCGAGCTGAGCCTGCTCCTTGAGCTGCTGCCCTCGCCGTCGCGGGACGACGAAGAAGCCGCTCTTCACGCCGGCGAGCGCGCTCATGTCGCTCCAGAGCTTCTCCCACTGCGCGACGGGGTAGACGTCCTCCTGGCCGTGGCCCCAGCGCTTCTTGACGTCCTTCAGCGTGATGTAGGTCTGCATCCGGCCGGCGACGTCGCGGACCGCGGCGGCGACCTTGGCCGCGTCCGACAGGTCGCCGCGCGACAGGCCGAAAACGGCGAGCAGTTGGTCGACGTCGATCCACGTCGTCATGCTGTTGTAGTAGGAGAGGCGGAACTCCTGCTCCTCGCGCGGCATCGCCAGGCCCTCGACGAGGCGGACCTTGCCGTTCACGCGGGCCAGGCCGCCGCCGCGGTCGTCGATCCGGCGGGTGATCACCTCGAAGCTCAGGCAGTTGCCCTGCCGGATGTGTAAGCCGAGCAGGCCGGGGTCGAGGTCGGCGCCGAGCGTGTCGATGTTGTGCAGCATCAGGTGGCGCAGCGCGGGCCGCTCGCGGGTCAGGCGCTCGAGCGTGCCGTTCAGCAGCAGATTCGGGATCTCGAACCAGTGGCCGACCGGGTGCAGGCACTGGTGCGGGAGGTTGTCGGTGTAGTCGCTCCCCTCGCCCATCGCTTCGGCCCAGCCGATCAGCGCGGCGTGGCCGGACTCAATCACCTTCTGCTTCTGCTCGTCCTGGATCTTCTGCGGCGTCTCCTCCCAGTGGAAGCGGAGGTCGCGCACCATCGGGATCAGGCGGAGGCCGATCGACCTGCCCGGCGAGAGCACGAGCGGCCCGGCGTAGCCGTAGTTGCCCTCTGCCTTCAGGTACTGCTCGATCGGGGCGTGGGTCAGGTAGCTGGTCGTAACGACGTGTACTGGCATCGCGCCGACCGCCTTGCCGGTGCGGCGGCTCTTGGCGAGGTGCACCTCGACGAAGCTGCGGTGCTTGCCGCCGAGCTTCGCGAACGGGTGGAGCGCCTTGACGACGCCGGCCCCCTGTGTCCAGCGGCTGCCGACGCCGGCCGCGAGCGAGACGACCGCCACCGCGCCGTCCGCGAGCGCCTTGCGACCGACGTCGGCGTAGGATGCTTCGACGCCGGCCTGTGCGTCGGTCACGTCTTCACGCTTCACGTCTTCGATGATCGTGTTGGCGGGCAGGCGGTTCTGCGCGAGGCCGATCCGGCCGTTGCGCAAATCCTTCCGGATCTGCTCGTGCTGCTGGGCGTCGAAGCCGTTTTCCTCCAGCAGTTGCTGGAGGCTTTCGCCCGCGCCGTCCTCGTCCTTGCCGCGGGGTAACAGGCGGTCGAACAGCGTCTGCACCATGCCGGCCAGCTCGGGGTTGGTGCGGCAGGCGGCGCCGAAGCGGTCGAGCTCGGCGCGGCGGAGGGGCGTCAGCTTGCGCGGGTCGGTGCGGAGCAGCGTCGGCACGACGCGGGCGTAGTACCCGGCCGGCAGAACGGCCTTGTCGTCGCTACAGAGCTCCGCCCACGTGCCGCGCGGGTTGATCGCGAAGTCGTACACCACCGGCTCCATCGCGAACGGCAGCGCGTGCTGGAGCTCGCGCCGCGTGCGGCTCATCACGTCCTGCAGGAAGGGCTGGGCCTCCTTCTTGTGTTTCGGGTCGAAGATGAACCCCATGCCGCCACCGCTCATGCCGCCGAGCATCCAGAACCCTTGGAAGGCGTCCTTGAACTTCTCGCGCGTCCGGCGGATCAGCGTCTCGGTGTAGAACGTGCTGGCCCACGGGATGATCGTCTGGATCGGCTCGAAAAAGTTCCGCGTCGTCGCCGCGCCGACCGCCGGGATGTCGCCGCGCTTCAGCCCGGCCAGGATCTGGTCGAGGATCGACAGCGCCTCGTGCCGCGCCGTCCACTCCTTCGCGCTGCGCAGCAGATACTTCTCGGTGACCATCTCGAGGATCGGGCCGACGTTCTGCGCCATGCCGCCGTGCACGAGAACGAGCGAATCCTGGAGCTTCTGGCGGGTGGCGTCAGAGGCGTCGCTCTCGTCGAGGATGCGGTGGTTCGGCAAAAGCCGCCCGCGGCTGGTGCCGTGCTCCGGATCGCCGTCGCCGGCGGGCGCGCCGGTGATCAGCTTCATCCCGGGCCAGACGCCGCCCGAGTCCTGCCACCCGCCGCCGCTGCCGCCCAGCCACTCGCCGAGGATCGCGCGGGCGGCCACGAGCCGTCGCTCCGGCTCCGTGAGCTCCCCGGTCAGCGACTTCGCCTGCCCGGTCGCCCGCATGCAGGTGGCGATCAGCCCCGCGAGCAGATTCGTCGAGACCGCCAGCCGGCTGCCCTTCGGAATGTTGTTGACGCTCGACACGACCTCGAGCCCGAGTCCCGGCCCGACGATCTCGGCCAGCAGGTCCTTCAGCTCCAGTCCCGACCCCTCCAGCCCCGGCGGCACGATCCCCGCCGCGATGATCGCCGCCTTCAACAGCCCCAGGTAATCCCGTGCGAAGTCGTACACCTCCGCCAGCGACTCGATTTCCGCGTCCGCCCCAAGATCCACCGACACCAGCCGCAGCACCGGCGCATCGATCACCCGCAAGTACGCTTCGACCGGTGGCCGCGGCGCCTTGTCCCGCCCGTACACCGCCAGGTCGATCGACACGTTCAAAACCCGCGCGCCCTCGGGAAAGTCCATCCCGAGGAAAAAGATGTCGCTCCACCCCGAGTGCGACAGGTCCATCCGCACCGGCGTCCGCTCGGCAAGGATCGGGTACAGGCCCGTCCGCTCGCTCCGCCTCAGCAGCTCCGGCCGGATCCGCAGCGGGTGGTCCGCCCCGTGCCCGATCCGGAACATCCACTGGTTCCCGCGCACGCTCCGCACCGACCGCCGCACCTGGCTCGCCAGCGTCGCGAACGCCAGTTCCTTGTAAGCCGACGACAGCGCCGACGAGATCGCGTCCGACGGCCCCTCGCCCCGCACCTGGTCGAGGAACACGTCGATCGCCTCCTCGAATCGCCGCGACAGCAGGTGGTTATACCCGTCGAACGGGATCAGCCCCCGCGTCGAGACGCCCGCCTTCAGCGGCAGGTGAAACCGGTGGATCGCGTAGAGGAAGAACAGCGCCCGCACCCGCTCGTACAGGTTGGTGCTCGTCCGCCGAAACGCGTCGAGCGCGTCGCACTCCTTCAGGAGCTGCTGCGTGCTCATGCCCCCGACCGCCGACTCCAGCGCGCGGTTACGAACCTCGGGGCGGTCGGACTGGATGATGTCGATCAACTGGCTGGTCATGTGAATCCAGATAGGGAATCGGGGGTGGCTTCCTCTTCCTGCGCGTCTACGCTACCCCTTCCGCGCCGCGAGCAACTCCACCATCTGCGCGAGCACCTCGTCCCGCTCCTGCCCGTCGAGCGCCAGCGCCAGCTGCGCGAACAGCAGCCCGTACTTCCCGCCCATGTCGTACCGCCGCCCCTGCACCTGCAGCGCGAGGTACTTCTCCTTCTGCCCGAGCCTCGCCAGCGCCGGCGACAGTTGCACCCGCCCGTCCTTCCCGACCGTCCCGTCCTGCTCCGCCAGCAGTTCCATCACCGCCGGCGTCAGCACGTGCATCCCGAAAAAGCACAGGTAGTACCCCGCCCGCAGCCCCGGCACGATCAACGACTGCTCGGCCTCGGTCGGCGTCGGCTTCTCGATCACCGCGTCGACCTCGTACAGGTCCTGCCGCTTCGCCACCCGCGTCCCGCCGACCGTCCCGAAGTGCGCCAGCATGCTCTCGCGCGTCGGCTGCACCGCCGACACCGCGCACGCCTCCGCCTCCGCCACTTCCACCAGTTGCTGCGCACACCGCCGCCCGGTCGTCGAGATCGGCAAATGGTCGCTGACCAGATGCAGGAACGGCTCGCCCCCCGCGAACGCCTTCGCCGTATACAGCGCGTGCCCGTACCCCCGCGGCGTCGCCTGTTCGATGAACTGCAACCGCCCCGCGTGGTCGCCCGCCGCGTGCGCGTACGCCTCCTGGTCCCCCGGCCCGACCACGACCCCGATCTCCTCCACCCCCGCGCTCGTCGCCTCCTCCACCAGGATCTGCAATGCCGACTTCTGCCGCCCGTCCCGGTCCACGAACGTCTGCAGCGGGATCGTCCGCTGCGCCTTACCGGCGGACGTGATGATCGCCTTCCGAATCTTCATGGCTCGGAGTATCCACGGACGCCCCACCTTGGGCAACGCCGGAACCGCTGAGGACGCTTGGAAGCGATTCTCCGCGGAGATGCAGGGGACGCGGAGAGGAAGATCCCCGCGAAAGCCGATAATCTATCTGCCACAAGCCACGGCCCCCAAACCGAAAGCAGCCCATGACCCTCCGCCGCGCGTTGCTCTTTCTCTGCGTCCTCTGCGTCTCCGCGGTGAACTCCTCCGCCCAGTTGCCGCCAGCTGGCAAAGAAATCCCCGCCGAAGACCGCCAGGAACTCGAACAAGGCGCCGGCCAACTCGCCACCGTGATCGGCGTCCTGCGCAAAGAACTCGACGCGAAGCCCGACCTCCTCGCCCTCCTCCCCGACGTCCAGATCTACCACAAGGCCGTCGACTGGCCGCTCCGCTACAAAGAGCCCCTCGACGTCGCCAAGGCCCGCGCCGCCCTCGCCGAGGGCGTCAAGCGCGCCCGCTCTCTCCGCGAAGGCAAGCCTTACTGGCTCACCACCGGCGGCGCCCGCGCTTACGTCTCAAAGATCGACAACTCGATCCAGCCCTACCTCGTCGCGATGCCCGCCAACTACAACGCGAAGAACAAGGGCCCCTACCGCCTCGACTTCTTCTTCCACGGCCGCGACCCCAACCTGACCGAACTCGCCTTCATCTCCGGCAAGGGCCAGGACGCCCCCACCGCTCCCACGGACGACAAGCGGTTCCTGATCTACACCTACGGCCGCTACTGCGTCGCCAACAAATTCGCGGGCGAGATCGACACGCTCGAGGTCCTCGACCACGTCAAACACCAGTACCCGATCGACGACAACCGCGTGCTGATCACCGGCTTCTCGATGGGCGGCGCGGCCGCCTGGCACCACGCCGTCCACTACCCCGACCTCTGGGCCGCCGCCAGCCCGGGCGCCGGCTTCTGCGAGACCCGCGTCTACCAGAAGATGGACAACAAGGGCGAGTGGGATGCGCTCCCGTCGTGGCGCCGCAGCCTGTTCCGCCTGTACGACTGTCCGGACTACGCCCTCAACCTCTCGATGCTCCCCACGATCGCCTACTCCGGCGACCAGGACCCGCAGCAGCAGTCCGGCGATTTGATGCAGAAGGCCGTCGAGTCGCGCGGCTATAAGCTCGAACGAATCTACGGCCCGAACACCGGCCACAAGTACGAAAAGAAGGCGAAGGCCGAGTTGGCCGCACGCCTCGACGAGATCGCCGCCGCCGGCCGCAACACCGCGCCGAAGGACCTTCGCTTCGAAACCTGGACGCTCCGCTACAACCGCATGCACTGGCTGACCGTCGGCGCGCTCGACCGCCACTGGCAGCGGGCCCGCGTCGACGGCCACCTCACCGAGGGCACGATCACGCTCAAGACCACGAACGTCGCCGGACTAACGATCCGCTTCGCGCCCGGTCAGTCGCCGGCCGCGGCCGGTGTCTCGCCTGTGGTCTTGATCGATGGCACAAAGGTCTCAGCCGCCCCCGTCGGCCCGGACAAGTCCTTCACCGCGAACTATTTCCGCGCGAACGGGAAGTGGACCGCCACCCTCCCCAAGCCCACAGGCCTTCGCAAGCTTCACGGCCTCCAGGGCCCGATCGACGACGCCTTCCTCGACGCCTTCCTGATCGTCAAACCCACCGGCCAACCCCTCCACCCCGCCACCGGCAAATGGGCCGACCGCGAGTTCGCCCACGCCACCACCGAGTGGCGCAAGATCTTCCGCGGCGACGCCCCCACCAAATCCGACACCGACATCACCGGCGCCGACATCGCCCACCACAACCTGATCCTCTTCGGCGACCCATCGAGCAACGCGATCCTCAAAAGGATCGCCCCCCAACTCCCGATCAAATGGTCCGCCGACGCCATCACCCTCGGCGACCGCACCTTCCCCGCCGACCGCCACGCCCTGATCGCGATCTACCCCAACCCCCTGAACCCGACCAAGTACGTCGTCCTCAACAGCGGCTTCACCTTCCGCCAGGCCGACCACAAGACCAACAGCCGCCAGGTCGCCAAGCTCCCCGACTACGCCGTCATCGACCTGACCACACCCCCCGACGACAAGACCCCCGGCGCCATCCCCGCCGCCGGCTTCTTCGACGAACAATGGAAGTTGCAGAACAACGACGGACAGTTCGAGTAACAGCTCCCGATTCCCCAAAACCTGCGCCGGGCGTGCCCAGCGGTTCGGTCACCACAGAACCGTTGTGGCCCGGTCCCATGCCGCCTGTGGTCATACCCCGCCCGACAGACGCGAGAGATCATTCGCGGCAAGCCAACAGTGCAACGCACGGATGGCGCCAGTGATGTGTCCACCCCAGTGCGATTGCAGAGTAAACGTCCACTGCCAAACCGCCTCGTCGCGATGACCGGCCCGATAGTGTCGCAACCCGCTCACCACGTCCCGGTAGATGTCCGCGATGTCATCGGCCAGGCTCGCCGTGACCGGCTTGTCCGCGGGCACCGGCATCGGATCAAAGACCTCGCCATACAGGTCGAACGGTAGCCGCGCGGCGTTCGCGAATACCTACCTCCACTGTGCATCATCGACCCAGGCGTCCGGGATCTCGCCCTCGGTTTCGTCGGCGGAGGCGGGCAACTCCAGCGCGCACAGGTAAAGGCGCGTCAGATTGACCAAGCCGTTCCGAGCCGCCGCGGCGCCCGAATCCGTACCAGCGTCTGCCCACGCGGCGAAATGTGCGGCTTCGGTGGCAAAACGCTCTACGACGCCCAAGAATTAACCTCCGAGGGAGGACGGATCGAGTCGATATCCTGGACGCCGAGCGGCGCCCGGTCGGCCGCGGAAAGTGGATCCGGCGCAGTTCAGCACCCGCGCCACTCCCACACGCCCCTCACCGCTCCGACAGCTCGCCCCCGCCCTCTAGCGCCAGCCGCGGCTGTCCCACCGCACCCGCCGCCCCCGCCGTCGCCAGCTCGCCCGCCCGCCGCCGCTTCCATACCGCCACCGCCACCCACGCCAGCACCAGCATCGGCCCGAGCACGCGCGACACCTCTCGCACCCGCAGCGTCGGCGTGATCAGGCCGCTGTACATCGTCCCGTACACCTGCGCCCAGACCCCGTTCAGCCAGTCGTTCACCTGCTTGGTCCGCCACAACTCGTAGTCGGCCTTCAGCACGTGGTCGTCCAGCCGACGCCACACCTCGAGCTGCGCCGGTGGCGTCATCTGACGCACGTCCCCCGGCTGCCCCAGCGCCACCGCCACCGTCGCGATGTGCGGCTTCATCCGCTCCGCCACGCCCTCGCTCACCTCGAACGCCCGGCCGGCGTCCACGTCGTTGATCAACCGCTTCACGCTCTCGACCGCCCCGGTGTCGCTCGCGACCGGGTAGTGCAGCTTGTACCCGCGCAGAAACCCGCGGACGTCCTCGTCGGACAAGTCCGGCTTGTTCCCCAGGTACTGCAACATCTTCAGCGTCTCGGACAACCCCTGCTCGGCCGTCAAATGCATGTACGCCGACAGCGGGCCGGCCGTGAAGTTCGTGTAGTGCGCGAACGACGTGTCGTTCACCCGCAGGTGTTCCGGCAGCCCCGGGAGCGACCGCAAATTCATGATCCCCGACGTGCTGTCGACGAAGCAGACGCGGGTGCGCATCGCCGCGCTCCCCATCTCGACGTACTCGACCTGCACCGCGCGGAAGTCCGGGTTGTGCTGCCACCGCTCGACCGCCGCCGCGAACCCGCGAAGCCGCTCGGCGTCCGCGCCGGGCGTGCCGAACCCCAGCGCCAGCACGCACAAGATCACCCCCGCCAGCGCGACCCGCCCCGACCACCGTCCCACAGTCTTCGTCCGCCCCCACGTCCGCCCCCAGAACCCGGGCGGCAGCCAGCGCCCGCCCTGCGACGAGCCCCTCGGCGTCGCGTAGTTCAGCGGCCGGCCCGACTCGTCCGTCTCACTCGTTGACTGCTCGTCCATCCGCGACCCTCACCCGCGCCGACCCGTCCCCCGCCCGCCGTCTACGCGCCGCGACCGCCGCGCGTTACAGCACCTCGTTCCCGCTCCCGCTGCGAAACCCCTGCAAGTCGAGCGTCACATAAATGTAACCCAGTTCCTTCAGTGCGGTGATCACGTGCGTCCGAAGCGGGTCGTCGAGCAACCGTCGCATGTCGGCCTGTGAGACCTCCAGCCGCGCCACCTTCTGATGATGCCGCACCCGGAAGTTGCGGAACCCGAGGTCAGCCAAAAACGCCTCCGCCCGCTCGATTTGCGACAGCACGCCGACCGTGACCGGCGTCCCGTACGGCACCCGGCTCGACAAGCACGCCAGCGCCGGCTTCTCCCAGTTCGGCAGGCCCAGGTCCTTCGCCATTTGCCGCACGTCCGACTTCCCGATCCCCGCCTCGACCAGCGGCGCCCGCACGTTCCACTCCCGAGCCGCCTCCAGCCCGGGCCGCCAGTCCCCAAGATCGTCCGTGTTCACCCCATTAACGACGGTGCCGAACCCCCGCGCTTCCGCCAGCGCGCTCAGCCGCGTGTACAGCTCGGTCTTGCAGTAATAGCAGCGGTTGGACGGGTTGGCGGCGTAACTCGGATTGTCCACCTCCGACGTCCCCACCAGTTCCAGCGGCGCGTTCATCAGCGCCGCGAGTTCCTTCACGCTCTCCAGCTCGCGCCGCGCCAGCGACGGGCTGACCCCCGTCGCCGCCAGCACCCGCGCCGGCCCCAGCGCGTCCAGCGCGACCTTGAGCACCAGGGTCGAATCCACCCCGGCCGAGAACGCGACCACGACGCTCCCCATCTCGCGCAGCAGCGCAGTCAGCCGGGCGTGCTTCGCGCCCGCCGCGTCCTCCACCGTTACGCTCGTAAGTCCTTTATCCACTGACTAATGCCCGCTAACTACCCCGCGCTCACGAAGCCGTGACATCCGTTGACAGCCCCCCGCTCAACCTATACTCTGCCACCGCTTTTCATAAGTCAAATAGCCTTCGGAACCCCACGCCAATGCCAACCACCGTCGTCGCCAAACCCAAGGCCTACCTCAAAGTTCGACACAAGGCGGTCCGCGCCGCCATGAAGGACCTGAACCTCGACGGCCTCCTCCTCACCCACCCCCCCGATCTCCACTACCTCACCAACTTCACGGGTGAAGATTCCGTCGGGCTCATCACTCACAAGGACTTCTTCCTCGTCACCGACTTCCGCTACAAGGAGCAGTCCCAAATCGAAGCCGGCTGGCTCAAGACCAGCCTCCGCGACGGGAAGATGTCCGACCAACTCGCCGTCGTCCTAAAGGAGGCCGGCCTGAAGCGGGTTGGGTTCGAGGCCAACTTTACGACCGTCGGGCAGATCGACGCGATTCTAAACTCGATCAAAGCTAATAAGGACGCCGGGCCGACGCCGGAACTCGTGCCGCTTGAAAACGTGATGCTCGCCTTGCGAAAGGTGAAGGATGATCACGAGATTGATCTGATTCGTAAGGCAGTGGCGCTGGCGGAGGAAGCATTCCGAGCGGTGAAGTCGGAGATTCAGCCGGGGCAGACGGAGAACTACCTGGCCGGGTTGCTGATCATGGAGTTGCGGTCGCGGGGGGCGTCGGGGACGAGCTTTCCGCCGATCGTAGCGACGGGGGCGAACTCGTCGCTGCCGCACTATCGGCCTAGCGACGACAAGACAGAAATCGAGAAGGATCAGCCTTGCCTGATCGACTGGGGGGCGGTGCTGAACGGGTACTGCTCCGACCTGACGCGGACGTTTATGGTCGGGCACGTTCCGCACAAGATCCGCGAGGTCTACCGGGTCGTCTACGACGCGCAGCTCGCGGCGATCAAGTTTCTGCGGCCGGGGGTGACGACGATGCAGGCGGATCGCGTCGCCCGCGACGTGATTGAGAAGGCGGGGTACGGCGAGGAGTTCGGGCACGGGCTGGGGCACGGGATCGGACGGGAGATCCACGAGCTGCCGAGCCTTCGCAAGACGGGGGGCGAAGAGGAGTTACGCCCGGGGATGATCATCACGGTCGAGCCGGGCATCTATTTGCCGGGCGTCGGGGGGGTGCGGATCGAGGACGACGTGCTGATCACCCACTCCGGGTGCGAGGTGCTTTCCACGCTGGACAAGACGCTGGAAGGCAACCACATCGAATGACGCGCGGCGGGCGCCGACCGACGGCGCGCGTCGCCCGGACCCACGGAAGACGGAGTTGTCGCCACGAGTCGATGTCGGACCCGGGCAACCGTCAGCGACGGTGCGGCCGGGTTCCCGGCGCGACCGGCGCGCCAACCGACCGACGCGACGATCGAACGACTGAGGTAAACCGTTGAGCGAGAAGAAACAAACACCCAAGGCCACCCCCCCTGCCCGCGGCGCGAAGTCCGGCGGCGGCGCGGGAGCCGGGCCGATGAACGTCGAGTTTTTGCAGCAACTGGTCAACCTGATGGCGGCGAACGACCTGAACACGGTCGATCTGCGCGACAGCGGGCAGCGGATCATCCTGAAGCGCGGGGCGGTCGCGCCGGTCTACGCGGCGGCGCCGTCGTACGCCCCGGCGGCGGCTGCTGCGGCGGCGCCCGCACCCGCGCCTGCGCCGGCGTCCTCTTCCGGCTCGGGGGCGGGCGCGACCTCGGCCACGGCCGGCGACAGCGATGCGGGGCTCGTCCCGATCAAGTCCCCGATGGTCGGCACGTTCTATTCCAAACCGAGCCCCGACGCGAAGGCGTTCGTGCAGGTCGGGTCGCACGTCGTCAAGGACGAGACGGACGTCTGCATCATCGAGGCGATGAAGACGTTCAACACGCTGAAGTCCGACGTGACGGGCACCATCGTGCGGATCCTCATCCAAGACGGGCAGACCGTCGACGTGAACAAGCCGCTCTACCTGGTCAAACCGTCATAACGATGTTTTCAAAGATACTTATCGCCAACCGCGGGGAGATCGCGCTGCGGATCATCCGCGCGTGTCGGGAAATGGGGATCCACACGGTCGCCGTGTTCTCGGAGGCCGACCGGGGGGCGGCGTACCTGGAACTGGCGGACGACGCGGTGTGCATCGGGGACGCGCCGTCGGCGCAGAGCTACCTGAAGATGGACCGGATCATCGCGGCGGCGGAGGTGACGGACGCCGAGGCGATCCACCCGGGGTACGGGTTCCTGGCGGAGAACGCGCGGTTCGCCGAGATCTGCCGGATGAGCAAGCTGGAGTTCATCGGCCCGCCGGTCAGCGCGATGGCGGCGGTCGGGGACAAGGTGGCGTGCAAGCGGCTGGCGAAGAAGGCGAAGGTGCCGACCGTCCCCGGGTCGGACGGCGCGGTCGACGAGGAGAAGCAGGCGCTGAAGGTCGCGAACGACATCGGGTACCCGGTGATCATCAAGGCGGCGGCGGGCGGGGGCGGGCGCGGGATGCGGGTCGTGCACACGGACGCGACCCTCCGGGCGGCGATCCGCCAGGCGCAGGCCGAGGCGGAAGCGGCGTTCAAGGACTCGACCGTCTACATCGAGAAGTACGTCGAGTTCGGCCGGCACGTCGAGGTGCAGGTGATCGCGGACAACCACGGCAACGCCTGCCACCTGTGGGAGCGTGACTGCTCGATGCAGCGGCGGCACCAGAAGCTGGTGGAGGAGTCGCCGTCGCCGGTGCTAAAGCCGGCGGTGCGGCAGGAGCTGTGCGACGCGGCGGTGCGGCTGATCAAGGCGGCCGGGTACACGAACGCGGGGACGGTCGAGTTCCTGGTCGACAAGGACCAGAAGTTTTACATCCTCGAGGTCAACGCGCGGATCCAGGTCGAGCACCCGGTGACCGAGCAGGTGACCGGCGTCGACCTGATCAAGGAGCAGATCCGGGTGGCGGCGGGGCTGCCGCTGTCGTTCCGGCAGAAGGACGTGCCGCAGATGGGTGCGGCGATCGAGGTGCGGATCAACGCGGAGGACCCGGCGCGGAACTTCGCGCCGTCGCCGGGCGTGATCGAGCAGTTGCGCGTGCCGGGCGGGCCGGGCGTGCGGTGGGACAGCCACGTGTACGCCGGATACCGGATCCCGCCGAACTACGACTCGATGATCGGGAAGCTGATCGTCCACCGGCCGACGCGGGCCGAGGCGATCGCGACGATGAAACGGGCGCTGCAGGAGTTCCACGTCGGGCCGATCAAGACGACGATCCCGCTGCACCTGCGGATCATGGACGACCCGCACTTCCAGAGCGGGGACGTGGACACCGGGTTCGTCGAGCGGGTGCTGCTGGGGAGGTAGAGATGACTCGCCAATCGCCAGCCAGCTGCTACCGAGAGACGAGGCGCGTGTCCATGCTATAGTCGGGGGTGATGGAGCCACACGGCCCGGATGCTGCTGTTGAGGTTACCCGCGGCGCGCCGCGTCGGGGCTGGGTGAACGCGGGCCCGGCGGGGGATCCGGGGCGGAACTGGCGGTGGGTGGTGGTGCTGCTGTTTGCGGCGCTGGCGGTGCCGATCGTGTCGGCGGTGATGGAGTGGGATTATTTTCGGGTGAACAAGGCGTACCTGGACTTCCGGCCCTGGGCGGTGGGAGAGTCGGGCCTGGTGGCGGTCTTTTTCGCGAAGACGCAGTTGCTGATGTTGCCGGGGGCGGTGGTGGGGTTGGTGCTGGCGGCGCGCGGGTGGCGGTTTTGGGGGGCGGGGGTGTACGTGACTTGGGGGCTGCTGGTGCTGGTCGGGGTGGAAGCGGAGAAGCAGTCGTTCACGCGGTCGGGGGTGCACGTTTGGGACTACCTGGAGTTCCTGCAGGGGCCGGACGCGGCGCAGTGGGCGGGTGACCTGTCCGGCGCGGCGATGGTGGTGGCGGACTCGGTCGTGCGGACGCTGGCGGTCGTCGGGATCGGTGTGCTGCCGGTGGCGCTGGCGGTGCGGGTGTTGCGGCGGCGGGCGGGCGGGGCGTCGCAGGCGCGGCTGGCGGCGCGGGGGTTGCTCGCGCTCCACCTCGTCGCGCTGCTGGCGGTCGCGCCGGCCCAGTGGCTTTACGCGCGGGGGGATCGGCGGTCGCTCCAGCAGGCGCACGCGATCCTGCCGTACGATCTGCGGTGGACGGCGGTCGGCGTCAAGCTGGTGGACACGGAGCGGTTTGCCGAACCGCTGAACCGCCAACTCCGGCCGACGCTCGAGCGGGCGTACGCGCGGCTGCTCGCGGGCGCGCCGCCGGACCCCGAGGCGGTGATCGCTCCCGCCGACGGCGGGGCGACGCCGGACGTCGTGTTCATCGTCTGTGAGAGCTTGCGGCACGACGCGATCGCCGCGGACGTGATGCCGCGCGTGCACGCGCTTGCCGGCCGTGGGACGCGGCTGGCGCACCACTACGCGGGGGCGAACTTCTCGCACTACGGGTTGTACCACGTGCTGCACGGGCGGCCGGCGTTCACGTACCACCCGACGACCAACCGGCGGGTGCCGCCGCAGTCGTGCGCGACGTTCAAGGCGTCGGGGTACCGGACGCACTATCTGTCGTCGGCCGACCACCGGCGGTGGATGGGGATGGGGCAGTTCGCGGACGAGCAGACGTACGACGACATGCGGTTCTTCACGGACAAGGGGTGGGCCGCGGGCGACCGGGAGACGCTTGCGGAAGCCGCACGGATGCTGGCTCCGGCCGCCGGCGGTCCGCGACCGCCGCCGCCGTCGCCGCGGTTCGTGACCCTGTTCCTCTGTTCGACGCACTACCCGTACGAGTACCCGCCGGAGTTCGGCAAGCGGGCACCGGTCGCGCCGGACGACTGGATGTCGGCGGCGGCGAACCTGGACGCGGAGCGGCCGAAGGTGCTGAACCGGTATCGGAACGCATGCGAGTACCTGGATCACGAGATCGGTAGGTTCGTGGACACGCTGGACCTGTCGCGGACGATCGTCGTGATCACCGGCGACCACGGCGAGTCCATGGGGGAGGACGGCGCGTACGCGCACGGTGGGCGGTTCTCGGACGCGCAGACGCGGGTGCCGTGCGTGATCGTCGGGGCCGGCGTGCCGGCGGGGCGCGAAGTGACGGTGCCGACGACCCACTCGGACGTGCTGCCGACCGTATTTCACGCGGCGGCGGGGCGGGCGGTGCCGGTGCGGAACTCGATCGGACAAAGCTTAATCGCGCGGGACGTGGGGGAGCGGCCGACCGTGACGTACGCGGCGTCGGCGGGGAGCTTTACGCTGAAGGTGCTGCTTGCAATGCCGGGTGAGCGGCGGCGGGTGCTGTTCCGGATCTCGCACAAGGGGCCGACCGCTGCGGTGCTGGGGACGATGGACGAACTTGGAAACCTGGACCCGTTCGACGTGCCGGAGGCGGGGGAGGCCGGGCGGTGGGCGGACGCGCTGGGGGAAATGTTTGAGCGATTGACGGAACTGACGGGTGCGCCCGCGACGGGGCCGGGGGCGCGGTAGGTCAACCGCTTTTGAGCAAGCGTTCTGCGGACGGATCCGGCGCGGCGCCCCAGTCGCGTGGCTTCCGGGCGCTCTGCCCCGGCGCGGGCGACCGAGCGTCCTCCGTGCGCGCGGTCGCTCGCGCCCGCGTTGCAGGGGATTGCTCATCGGCCCCCACTGACGACGCCTTCACGACGACTTGCGAGACGACCCGCGCCCGCGCTTGGCGCCGGGGCGGTCGGCCGGGCGGTCTTCGCCGGTCAGCGGGGTCTCGCCGGGGAAACGGCCGTGGCTGGCCTCCTGGGTCGTGGGGGTCTTGGGGGTGGCGGACGTGCGGTCGCGCTCGGCGACCCGCTTGGTCGCATTCTGCCGCGCGGAGGTCTTGTGCTTGTTCCCTGCCCGCTTGCCGGGATTGGACTTCTTGGTCGGCATCGCCTTACCTCGTTTGAACCGCTTCACGTCCGGCAGTGGCACGTGACGTACGCACGCACGTGCGTGCGTGCGTGCCTGCCGGCGGGCGGTCGATGGTCCCCAAGGCTAGCAATGACCGCGGGCGCGATGAACGCCTAAAACGCGGTCGCCACGCCCGTCGGCCCCGCGCCCGCTACGTGACAAGCGTCACAGAAGCGGTTCGTGGCGGGCCTCCGGAAATCGCTTGATCTTTCGCAGCCGGCCCGGACAATACCTGCCGCACGGGCACAAGCTATCCGATCAAAACGAATTCAGGGGGACCGACGCCACCGCGTGCCATAACACGGACGTGACGGGACGCTATGAAGGACCTGATCCTGCACTTTTTCCAGGCGAAGTCGTTCCCCGAACTGGCGGCGGCGGTCCGAGCGCGGACCGAGCACACGCTGAAGCGGTGGGAGACGGCGACGAAGGAGATCCTGCCGGCGGCGGACGAACTGACACACGCGCAGCTCCGCAACTCGCTGCCGGAAACGCTGGAGAACCTCGCGACGGCGCTCGAGTCGAGCAAGGGCGGGCCGACGCGGACCCTGATGACCGAGTCGCAGGAGCACGGGGCCGTACGGTTCGTCCAGAGCTACAACCTGACCGAGCTGCTGGTCGAGTTCGACGTGCTGCGGCCGATCCTGATGGAGGAGACCGCCCTGCACATGCGGCGGGACGTCTCGCTCGGCGAGATCATCGCGCTCAACATGGGCATCGACCTGGCCGCGAGGCGGAGCGTGCTGGCGTTCGTCGGGTACCAGCGGCGCGAGCTCGAGGCGGCGGCGAACGCGCACGCGAAATATCTGTCCTTCATGTCGCACGACGTCCGCGGCGGTCTGAACGCGATCCTGCTCTCGACCGACGTCCTGTACCACGAGCTGGCGGACCAGCCGCGGTTCGCCGAGGCGCTGGCGGACGTCGAGACGATCAAGCGGAATATTCTGGACACGGTCGCGACGATGGACCGGTTCCTCCGCGCCGAGCAGCTCCGTAGCGGGAAGGTGGTCGCGAAGCGGTCGCCGGTCAACCTGTCGCTACTGCTGAACGAGCTGGGCGCGCAGTTCCGCCACCAGGCGGTCGCGAAGGGGCTGCGATTTGTCGTCGACGCGGGGGACGACGGGATCGTCCAGACCGACCGCGAGATCCTGTCGACGGTGTTGCAGAACCTGGTCGGCAACGCGATCAAGTACTCCCGCAGCGGCGAGGTCAAGGTGTCGCTGGCGCACGCGGGCGGGTCCGTGACGGTCGCAGTCTCGGACCAGGGCCCGGGCATCCCGCCCGAGCGGCTGGAGCAATTGTTCTCACCGTTCGTCCGGGGGGAGACGCACGGCCAGTCCGGCGTGGGACTGGGGCTGTACATCGCGCGGCAGTCGGCCGAGATCCTCGGCGGCACGCTGCGGGCGGAGTCGAAGGTGGGCGAGGGGACGACGTTCGTGCTGACGCTGGCGGAATAAGCGTGCGGCGGCAGTCTCGGGTTCCCCACGACGCGCGCGGTGAACTTTTGCACTCCGTCCACCGAACGGGGCCCAGCGAGGAGCGCAGGTTGCACGGGGCCGGTCAGAGCTTCTTCAGCGTGATGTTCTTGTACGCCGCACTGGTTTGGAACGTGCTCATTCCCAGCGGCCGGGCGGCGTCGATGTCGGTGCGGGTGTGAATGTTCTTGCCTTCGGTCTCGACGTCGAGGAACGGCTCGGCCTCGTCGGCGAGCCAGGCTTGGATGCGGTCGTCGGTGACGCGAAGGCGGACGTGGAACCACTTGTCCTTGGGAAACTCGCGGACGGTGGAGTACTGGTTGTTGGCCGCGTCGTCGCCGCTGATGCTGGAAATGCCGACGACGCTGCCGCCCCAGCCGCCGAGGACGACGGAGGCGAACGTCTGCTTGTACGGGAACGTCAGGGCGAGGAAGAAGTCGCTGCCGTCGAGCTTCATCGCGTCCAGCTCGAGCTCGTAATTAGATGTGGGGAGGACGGGGCCGGTCCAGTTGACGCCGGACAGGGTGGAGCCGGCGCGGACGACGATGCGGCCGCCGTCGACCGAGACCTCGCCCTCGCCGCCGAACTCGGTGGACTTCCAGTGCCCGAGCGTCTTGCCGTCGAAGAGGGAGGTGACGGCGGCGTTCGTCGCGGCGGCGGGCTTCGTGGTAGTCGGGGCGGCGGCGGTGGACGTCGTCGCGGCGGGTTTGGACGCGGCAGTGGTCGCGTCGGCCGCCGCGCGACCGGCGGGCTTGGCAGGGTCGGGCTTCGCGGGGCCGCGGTCGGCGGAGGCGAGGGCGATCGCGAGGCCGGCGGCGGCGACGGCGAAGATCGCCAGCGGGACCGCGAGCCTCGGTTTCGTGGCGGGCGGTTCGGTCGTCGTCGTCGTCGTCGAAACGTGAACGTCCATGGCGGGCTCCTGTGCGGGTCGGGCGTGAGTATCAGACGGGGGTTGGGCCCTGTCAAAGCCCGCCGCGCCCGGCGGTGGTCATGACATCACGCGGGAAATTCCTATACTCCGCCGCTTCGTACTGAGTCATCGTCCCTCCAACCCACAAGAACATCATGAGCCAACAACGAAAAGGTAACGCGGTCATCGGCCAGTCCGGCGGGCCGACCATGGTCATCAACCAGTCGCTCGTCGGCGTGATCGAGGAGGCGAAGAAGCACGCCCACATCGACCGGCTGCTCGGCGCGCGGCACGGCGTCCGCGGGATCGTCAACGACGACTTCATCGACATCAAGGACACGCCCGCCGACCTGCTCGAGCGGATCGCGTACACGCCGTCCGCGGCGCTCGGGTCGACCCGCGACAAGCCGGACCAGGCGTACTGCGAGAAGATCTTCAAGAGCTTCGCGAAGAACGACGTCCGCTACTTCTTCTACATCGGCGGGAACGACTCGTCGGACACCGCGCGGATCGTCCACGACATGGCCAAGGAGGCGAAGTACGACCTCAACGTGTTCCACATCCCCAAGACGATCGACAACGACCTGAAGGTGCACGACCACACGCCGGGGTACGGGTCGGCGGCGAAGTTCGTCGCGATGGCGATGATGGGCGACGACTACGACAACAAGAGCCTGCCCGGGATCAAGGTCGACGTGATCATGGGGCGGCACGCCGGGTTCCTGACGGCCGCCAGCGTGCTGGCGCGGAAGTACGAGAACGACGGCCCGCACCTGATCTACGTGCCCGAGGCGCCGCTGTCGGTCGAGCAGTTCCTCGGCGACGTCGACCGCGTCTACTCCAAGCTCGGGCGGTGCCTGATCGCCGTCAGCGAGGGCGTCAGCGCCCCGGACGGCAAGGCCTGGGCCGAGAAGATGGCCGAGGACCTCGAGAAGGACGCGCACGGGAACATCCAGCTCTCCGGCACCGGCGCGCTGGGCGACTACCTGTCCGAGCAGATCAAGACGAAGCTGACCGCCCCGGGCGGGAAGAAGCTGCGCGTCCGGGCCGACACGTTCGGGTACCTCCAGCGGTCCTTCCCCTTCGTCAGCGAGACCGACGCGCGGGAGGGGCGGCTCGTCGGGCAGATGGCCGTCCGCTACAGCGCCGACCCGGCCAACACCGAGGGGTCGGTCGCGATGCGCCGCGTCGCCGGCGGCGGGTACAAGATCGAGACGTTCCTGACTCCACTGGCAACGGTGGCGCGGCTGACCCAGCACCTGGACGCGAAGTACATCAAGAACGGCAACGACATCGCGGAGGCGTTCAAGGATTACGCGCGGCCGCTCGTGGGCGAGCTGCCGAAGGTGGGGTCGTTCGAGGAGATGAAGAAGTAGTCACGGCTTGGATTCGGGGGGCCGCGATACAGGCGCGGGTCAGCGTTGCGCGGGCCCGCGCTTCTCCTTGCGCGCTCGGGGCGGGCGCGGGGGATCATTCCGGCGGCGCGGGCGCGGGTTTGACGGCCTTAGTGGCGTCGAGGAGGGCGCGGACTACGGCCTTCAGCTCGGCGTCCGTTTCGGCCGACTCAAGGCGGGCAAGGTCGCTCGCGATGGCGTCTCGTGATTCGGCCGGCAGGAACGCTAGGTACTCGGGGACAAGCGTGCGGAGGTCGCGGGCGAAGCGGACGAGTTCGGACTTTCGAAAGGCGGCGCTCGCGAAGGCCTGTAGGGATTCGCGGATCCACTTCGCGCCCGCCGCCCGCATGCCGGACAGTGCCTGGACGCGGCGGGCACGGGTCGGGTCGTCGGGCGGGATCGTGGCGAAGAAGTCCTCCGACCATTGGGCCCCGGCCAGGTGCAGGCGGAGGGCGGCGGCGTGCAGTTCGACCAGCTCGGCGTCGAACGAGCCCGCCTGCTCCGTGGTCGCTTTCACGTAGATCGTGGCGATGTCGACGAGGCCGCCGTAGCCGGTGAAGAGCGCGTGGCGTTCGCGGTGCGTGGCCCTCCTGTCCGTAATGCCGGCGAGGTTCTCCGCCGCGGCCATCCGCGCGAAGACTTTCCCGGAGCGGTCGCTGGCGTACCGCGGCAGCTGGCGGGGGTCCTCCGCGGCGATCCTCGTCAGGGCGGCGTGGGCCTGTTTGTAGTCCGCGGGCGACCAGGGGCGGGACGGGTCGGGGAGCCCCTTCGCGGCGTATTGGTCGGGGGTCAGCGAACGGTCCTCGGCGACCTTCGGCACGGGGCGTGCGGTACCCTGCTGGAGGGCGAACGTGGGCGGCGCGGCCGACGCCGCCAACGCCAGCATCGCGAAGACGATCTGGCGGGCGTGCGACAACGGATTCCGGGCGGATGGGTCGGGGCGGCGCATGTCGAAGTTCCTCATCCCAACTCAACGCACGCCGTGGACGCCGCGCGGCGAGCTGTCAACCGTTCAACGAGCCCTTCGTACTCGGAACGTCGTTGTTGCGCGGGTCAAGGGTGACCGCTTGGCGGAGAGCGCGGGCGGTCGCCTTGAAGATCGCCTCGGCGATGTGGTGGTTGTTCGTCCCGTACGGGACGGTCACGTGCAGGTTCATCCGCGCGCTGCCGGCCAGCGCCTTGAAAAACTCTTCCACGAGCTCCGTCGGAAACGTGCCGATCGACCCGCCGCCGAACCTGACGTTGTAGACGAACGCCGTCCGCCCGGAGAGGTCGATCGCGACCTGGGCGAGCGACTCGTCCATCGGGACCACCGCCCACCCGTACCGGTGGATCCCGCGCTTGTCGCCCAGCGCCTTCTCCAGCGCCTGCCCGAGCACGATCCCGACGTCCTCGACCGTGTGGTGCGCGTCCACTTCCAGATCGCCCTCGGCGTTGACCGCCATGTCCATCAGGCTGTGCCGCGCGAGCAGGTCGAGCATGTGGTTGAAGAACCCGACGCCGGTCTCCGGCGCCGACTTGCCGGCGCCGTCGAGGTTGAGCGCGACGCGGACGCGCGTCTCCTTCGTCTGGCGGGAGATCTCGGCGGTGCGACCGGAGGAAGGCTTGGCCATGGGGGAGGGGAGGGGTCAGGGTTCTGGGTTCGGATGCCGGGGCTGAGACACGAAGACACGAAACGCGAAGTTTACCTGTAGCCGCGCTCTTGATGTTTCATGTTGTCTCGCTTCGGCCCTCTCACGCCGCCTTCTCGGTCGCCGACAGCCTGCGGATGCCGCCCAGCAGCGCGTTGTTCTCCTGGCTCTGGCCGATCGTGATCCGGATCTTGTCCTGCAGGCCCGGGCGGTCGAAGTAGCGTACGAGGATCCCCTGGGCCTTCAGGCCCAGGTACGCGTCGCGGCCCCGGCCGTCGGGGGAGCGGGCGAGGACGAAGTTCGCGCGGCTGGGCAGGACGGTCCAGCCGAGCTGCGTCAGCTCGGAGCTGACGCGCTCGCGCTCGCTCTTGATCTGCTCCCACTTCTCGCGGGCGTAGTCCTGATCCTGGATCGCGGCGGTCGCGGCGCAGATCGAGATCGCGTCCACGTTGTAGCTGTCCTTCACCTTCATCATCTCGCGGATCACGTGCGGCTGCGCCACCGCGTACCCGAACCGCAGCCCGGCCAGCGAGTACGCCTTGCTGAACGTCCGCGAGATCACGAGGTTCTCGTGCTGTCGCACCAGCGTCAGGCAGTTGTCGTCGGCGAAGTCGGCGTACGCCTCGTCGACCAGCACCAGCCCTTTGAACGCCTTGCACAACTCGGCGATCCGCAGCGGCGAGACGAACGTGCCGGTCGGGGCGTTCGGGTTGGCGACGTAGATCGCCTGCGGCTTGGCCGCAACCAGCGCGTCGATCGGCAGCGCGTAGTCCTTGTCCCACGGCACCTCGACGGTCTTCGCGTCCTGCAGCCGCGCGATCACGTGGTACAGTGAGTACGTCGGGTCCGGGTAGGCGAGCGTGTCGCCCGCCGACAGGAACGTGCGGGTGGCGACGGTCAGCACGTCGTCGCTGCCGTTGCCCGCCATGATCATGTCCGGCGTGACGCCCAGCACCTTCGCCGCGGCGGCGCGGAAATGGTCCGCGGTCGGGTGCGGGTAGCGGCGGAGCAGCTCGGGCTCGATCTCCTGGATCGCGCGGACGACCAGTGGGCTCGGCGGGAACGGGTTCTCGTTCGTGTTCAGCTTCACGACGCGCTCGCCGACGCCGGGCTGCTCGCCCGGCGCGTAGCCGTCCATGTCGCGCACGGTAACTCTGACGAAACTTGGAGCCATGGCGTTCGATTATAGCAACGGGCGGCGCGCGTGCGCTCGCACCGGCGCACGATTCCTCATTGGCCGTTATCGGCGATCGGGTGACCCCGCGTGAACGACGCGCCCGCGCGCGCGCAGGGCGCACCCGCGAGCGTCCCGCTACGCCCCGCCCCCCACCGGCGCGGGTCGGTCCGCAGCCTCCGTCCCCACCGCCACCGCCACCGCCGCCGCCGCCGCCGCCGCCGTGGGCGGCGCTGACGGGTGGCTCTGGTCCGCGAACATCGGCTGCGGCGGCACCGTGAAATCCCGGCACCCGCGCTCGACGCCCAGCACCTCGTAGTCGATCTCGCTGTTGATCTCCGCCCCGATCATCAGCACCAGCGCGTCCAAGTAGAAGAACAGCAGCAGCACCGCCACCCCGCCCACCGTCCCGTACGTCCGGCTGTAGCTCTCCTTGCCGAACGAGTTCACGTACCACCGGAACCCGAACGCCAGCCCCATCCACACCGCGATCGTGAACACCGCGCCCGGCGAGAAGATCCGAAACCGCTGCCGCACCGCGATCCCGAAGTAGTACAGCACCGACACGCACAGGAACATCAGCACCCCGGCCAACACGTACCGCGCGCCGTTCCACGCCCACAGCAGCCCGCGGGGCACCCCCGCGAGCTTCTCCGGCCACGACTCCACCACGTACCGCGTCGCCATGTTCCCCACCGGGATCAGCACCAGCACCGACAGGATCATCACCGCGACGATCAACGTGATCCCCACCGCCACCACGCGCCGCCGCAGGAACGACCGCCCCCGCTCCACCTCGTAGCACCGGTCCAGCGCGGTCATCGTCATGTTGATCCCCCCGCTCGCCGCCCACACCGTGACCAGCAGGCCGATCGACACCAGCCCCTTCGGCGGCCCCCAGAACAGCTTCTCGATGTTCTCCCAGATCGTGTACGCCGACGGGTCCGGCAGCCACTCGTACAGCAGCACCGGGATCCGCGTGTACGCCTCCTCCACCACCTTGTCCGGCAGGTACGGGATCAGCGTCAGCAGGAAGATCAGGAACGGGAAGATCGCGAACAGCCACGCGTACGCCAGCGCCGCCCCCCACGTGAACAAGTGGTCTTCCTCCACCTCCGCCCAGACCCGCCTGAGGAACGTGAGCAGCCCCACGCGGCGGACGACGAGCGGGACATCGGAAAGACGGGCCATAGCAGGATTGTGCCGATCGGCGGGGAGGGCTCAAGTACAAGATCGGCCCGTTATTCAACCCGCATGAAAGATGACCCCCCCGCCCCGCCCGCCATTTCCACCGCCCGGCGTCCCACCCTAGAATCCGAACCCATGGGGCAACCCGCCGTCGAACAACCCGAGGCCGTCCGCCCGCTCCCCCTCTCGACCCCCGTCCTCCAGCTCGACGGCGTCGGCCCGACCCGCGCCCAGCACCTCGCCGACCTCGGCGTCAACACGCTCGGCGAGCTGCTCGACTACTTCCCCCACCGCTACCAGCACGAGACCGAAGAGCGCCAGATCAACCAGCTCGACCCCGGCCCGATCCAGACCGCCCGCGGCACGGTCACCGCCGTCGACTACATCGCCACCCGCCCGCGCCCGCGGTTCGAGGCCACGCTCGACGACGGCACCGGCGTCCTCTCCTGCGTGTGGTTCAACGGCTCGTACCTCCGCCGCTCGATCCACCCCGGCCTGACGATCCGCGTTAAAGGCAAGGTCGGGATGTTCAAGAACATCCCGCAGATGACCCAGCCGAAGTGGGCCGCGATCGACGAGAACGCCGAGGCCGTCACCGAAAGCCAGTTCCGCCCGATCTACCCCGCCAGCGCCAAACTGCCGAGCGAGATCATCCAGAAGATCGTCGAGCCCGTGCTCGAGCAGGCCGTCGCCAACGTCGAGGAGTGGTTCCCCGAACCGCTGCTGAAAAAGCGCGGCCTGCTCGGCCGCCGCGATGCCTACCGCAACATCCACCGCCCGCGCAACTTCAACGACGCGCTCCGCGCCCGCCGCCGCCTCGTCTACGACGAATTGATGCTGATGCAGCTCGGCCTCGGGATCAGCAAGCAGCTCCGCGACGGCCGCGTCACCGCGCCGGTCCTGCGCGCGGACCGCCTGCTCGACCAGCGAATCCGCGGGCGGTTCCCGTTCGAGCTGACCGAGGCCCAGACCCACGCGATCTGGGAGATCCTCACCGACCTCCAGGCCCCCCGCCCGATGAACCGCCTGCTCCAGGGCGACGTCGGCAGCGGCAAGACGGTGGTCGCCGTTTACGCGATGTTGACCGCAGTCGCCAACCGCATGCAGGCCGCGTTGCTCGCCCCGACCGAGGTGCTGGCCGAGCAGCACTACCTGACCCTCTCCCGCCTGCTCGGCGAATCGAGCGTCTCCGTCGAGCTCTATACGCACCGCACGAAGAAGGAGAGCAAAGGCGCGATCATGCGCGCGCTCGCCGACGGCAAGGTTCACATCGCCGTCGGCACGCAGGCGCTGATCTCCGAAGACGTCGACTTCGCCAACCTCGGCCTGGTCGTTGTCGACGAGCAGCACAAGCTCGGCGTCCGCCAGCGCGCCGTCCTCAAGGGCAAGGGCCACTCCCCCCACTACCTGGTGATGACCGCCACCCCGATCCCGCGCACGCTCGCGCTCAGCTACTTCGCCGACTTCGACGTCAGCACGATCGACCACCTCCCGCCCGGCCGCCAGCCCATTAAGACCCGCTGGATCCCCAGCAAGCAGGCCGGCGTCGCCTACGAGTTCATCCGCAGTCAGATCGACGCCGGCCGCCAGGCCTACCTCGTCCTCCCCCAGATCGACGACACCGGACTCGACGACGCCAAGAGCGTCACCAAGGAATTCGACCGCCTCTCCAAAGGCCCGCTGTCCGGCCTGAAACTAGCGATGCTCCACGGCCGGATGATCACCGAGGAAAAGCACGACGTGATGACGGCCTTCCGCGAGGGCAAGACGCACGTCCTGATCGCCACCACCGTGATCGAGGTCGGCATCGACGTCCCCAACGCGACCGTCATGGTGATCGACAACGCCGACCAGTTCGGCCTCAGCCAGCTCCACCAGCTAAGAGGCCGCGTTGGCCGCGGCAGCGAACTGTCCTACTGCATCCTGATCGGCGACCCGACCAACGACGTCGCCAAGGAGCGCCTCGCCGCGCTCACGCAAACCAACAACGGCTTCGAGATCGCCGAGCGCGACCTTCAACTCCGCGGCCCCGGCGAGTTCTTCGGCACCCGCCAGCACGGCCTCCCCGAGTTCAAGCTCGCCGACATCACCCAGGAAATGGAGCTCCTCCAACAAGCCAAGGAAGACGCGCTCGCGCTCCTCGCCGACGACCAACGCCTGAAGAAGCCCGAGCACGCCAAGCTCCGCGCCGCCCTGATCAACATGTTCGGCGACACGCTGCCGCTGGCGCAGGTGGGCTGATTGCGGAAACGCGTCCCGATACCGGCACGCCCGGATGGCCCGCCGCCGCCGCTTTCCCTTTGACGCCGCCACCCGCTTTACGGGAAACTGTCCGCCCGGTGTCCACAACGACGGTGACCCAACTCCTCGCCGAGATCGACCGCGGCGACCCCCGCGCCGCCCACGCCCTCTTGCCGCTGGTCTACGACGAGCTCCGCCGCCTCGCCGCGGCCCGCCTCGCCCGCGAACCGTCCGCCCACACCCTCCAAGCCACCGCACTGGTCCACGAGGCGTACCTCCGCCTCGTCGGCGACGACCCCGCCGATGCCGCCGCGCCGGCGTGGAACGGCCGCGGGCACTTCTTCGCCGCCGCCGCCGAGGCGATGCGCCGCATCCTCGTCGATGCCGCCCGCCGCCGGCAGACGCTCAAGCACGGCCGGCACGCCACCCGCGTGCCGCTCGACCCCGACGCCCTTCCTTCACCCGACGCCCCGGTACCGCCCGACGACTTGCTCGCGCTCCACGGCGCCCTCGATCGCCTCGCAGCCGAGGACGCGGTCAAGGCCCGCCTAGTCACGCTCCGGTACTTCGCCGGGCTGACGCTGCGCGAGGCGGCTCAGGCCCTCCAGATCTCCGACGCCACCGCCGACCGCCACTGGGCCTACGCCCGGGCGTGGCTGCACCGGGAAATTTCGCGCGCCCGGTGAGGCTTCGCCGCCCCCGTTCTCGCACTGACCGTCGGAGCGAAGCCGGCCATGACAGACGAGACGATCTTCACCAACGCCCTGACCCGCGCCACCCCGGCCGACCGCGCCGCCTACTTGGCCGTCGCCTGTGGGGCCGACGCCGACCTCCGCCGCCGGGTTGAGGACCTCCTGGCGGCCCATGACTCCCCGGGCGTGCTCGACCACCCCCCGATCGAAACCGTCGGCCTCGGCATCAACCCCGCCGCCGCCGCCCCGCCGCGCCACGCGCCCCCCGGAGAGGCCCCCGGCGCCGTGATCGGCCGCTACCGCCTCCTGCAGGAGATCGGCCACGGCGGGTTCGGCACGGTCTGGATGGCGGAGCAGCGCGAGCCGGTCCGCCGCCGCGTGGCGCTCAAGGTGATCAAGCTCGGGATGGACACCCGCCAGGTCGTCGCCCGATTCGAGGCCGAGCGGCAGGCGCTCGCGCTGATGGACCACCCGAACATCGCCCGCGTGCTCGACGCCGGCGCCACCGACACCGGCCGCCCGTTCTTCGTCATGGAGCTGGTCAAGGGCGTCCCGATCACCGAGTACTGCGACACGAACAACCTGACGACCGGCGAGCGCCTGCGCCTGTTCGTCAAGGTCTGCCAGGCGATCCAGCACGCCCACCAGAAGGGCGTGATCCACCGGGACGTCAAGCCGTCCAACGTGCTCGTGACCCTGCACGACGGCGTCCCCGTGCCCAAGGTGATCGACTTCGGCATCGCCAAGGCCACCAACGCCGAGCTGACCGAGAAGACGCTGTTCACCGAGTTCAAACAGATGGTCGGCACACCGGCGTACATGTCCCCCGAGCAGGCCGAGATGTCCGGCCTCGACATCGACACCCGCAGCGACATCTACAGCCTCGGCGTCCTCCTGTACGAGCTGCTGACCGGCACCACGCCGTTCGACCCGCGCGAGCTGATGCGCCAGGGGCTGGGCGAGATCCAGCGCATCATCCGCGAGCAGGAGCCGCCGCGCCCGTCCACCCGCGTCAGCACGCTCGGCGAACAGTCCGCCGACGTCGCCCGCCACCGCGGCACCGACGCCCGGCGGCTGAGCACCAGCATTAGGGGCGACCTCGACTGGATCGTGATGAAGGCGATGGAGAAGGACCGCACGCGGCGGTACGAGACCGCGAACGGCCTCGCCCAGGACGTCGCGCGCCACCTCGCCGACGAGCCGGTCGTCGCCCGCCCCGCCGCCGCCGCCTACCGCTTCCGCAAGTTCGTCCGCCGCCACAAGGCCGGCGCCGCCGCGACCGCCGCGGTCGCCGCCGCCCTGCTCCTCGGGATCGCCGGCACGACCACCGGCATGTTCCGCGCGCGCACCGCGCAGCAGGCCGCCGAGAGGTCCCGCGGGGACGCCGAGGACCAGAAGACGGTCGCGCTCCGCCTGCTCGACGAGGTGCGTCGCGCGAAGGACCGCGCCGACGCCGCCAACGGCTTCATGCGCACCATGTTCGCCGCCGCCCGCGGCGGCGCCCCGACCGACGCCGCCGGCCCCGCCCGCCCCCGCGGCGCCGACGCCCGCGTCGTCGACGTCCTCAAGCAGGCCGCCGACGCGCTCGACCGCCTCCACGACCGGCCGGAGCTCGAGCTCGACGTCCGCCTCAACCTGGCCAAGACCTACGAGGCCCTGGTCATGATGCCCGAGGCCGCCGCCCACTACGACCGCGCCCGCACCCTCTCCCGCGCCCAGACCGGCGACGAGTCCGAGCAGACGCTCCAGATCACCGTCGACTTCCTCTTCGCCAGCTCCGCCGCCGCCGCCGAGCCCCTCGCCCGCCAGACCGCCCAGGCCGCCGAGCGCCGCTTCGGGGCCGCCCACCCGCTGACGTTCGACGCCGTCAACAGCCTCGCGCTGACGTTGCGCGCGGCCGGCCAGCTCCGGCCCGCCCACGAGCTGCTCGACGGCCTGGTCCGCCGCGCCCGCGCCGACCGTCGCACCCACCACCCCAAGGGCACCGCCCGCTACTACGCCAACCTCGCGCTCCTGCTCCGCGAGCTCGGCCGCCCCGCCGAGGCCGACCCGCTCGACCGCGAGGCCGCCGCCATCGCCGCCGCCGAGCCGCAGACCGACCCCAGGCGGTCGATCCTCTTCCGCACCGCCCTCGTCGACCAGCTCCGCCGCGACGACAAGCCCGCCGAGGCCGCCGCCGCCCTCCGCGCGCTCCTCGACGACGCCCGCAACTCGCTCGGCGACACCCACCCCGCCACCCTCGCCTGCCTCGCCCAGCTCGCCGAGCTCGACAGCCTGCTCGGCCGCTGGGACGACGCCGTCGCCCACCGCGCCCGATTGCTCGCCACCATGGACGCCGGGTCGCAGGACCGGCCGACCCGCGCCACCGTCCGCTTCGCCCACGCCCAGGCCCTGTATCGCGCCGGCCGCGCCGGCGAGGCTCGCGCCGCCTGCGACGCCGCGATCAAGGAGATCCGCGACGTCGTCCGCGCCGACCCCGACTACGCCGAACTGCTCCCCTACTGCGTCACCATCCGCGAACTGCTCTTCGGAGCCCGCGACGACCGCCCGTGGGCCGGCGCCGCCGTCCGCGCCTTTTTCGACGTCACCGCCCGCGAGGCGATCGCCCCCCACGCCCTCCGCGACCCACCGCCCGCCGTCCGCTGGGACGACCTGCGGTTCCGCATCGACCACTGGGCCGGCGGCGACGCCGCCGCCGCCGCGCCCGCCCCCACCCACGGCTCGTTCGACGACCTCCTCGCGGCCCCCGACCCGCCCGCCGGCGTCCACCTCCTTTCCCTCGCCATCCCCCGCGACGGCACGTTCCCCGTCCACCGCGGGCAGTGGATGCTCGTCGCCGACTGGGACGTCACGCTCCACCGCGCCCCCGGCCCTGCCCCGACGACCGACGAGCAGTGGCTCGCGGTCCTCAAGACCGCCCCGGTCGAACGGCGTCGCTCCCGCGCGATCGCACACTACGCCCAGGGCATTGCCGGCAGGCCGTTCGCCGCCGGCCGCACGGACGACTGGGCCGCCGTCGCCGAGGCCGACGTCCGCGTCCCGCCCGGCCGCTACCGCCTCCACCTGACGCACAGCGGCACGTGCCGCGGTTGGGTCGACGGCGCCAAAGTCTACGACGGCGCCGCGGAGTCGCCCCAGGCCCCCGTCGTCGAGTTCAAAGACGACCCGCGGCGCATCCGGCTCGAGGCCGCCCACTGCGCCGAACGCCTCGTCGTCCAGCTCGAGCCGCTCCACCCCGCCGCCGACGCGCTCGCCCGCGCGACCCGGCCCTGGCCCTACGACGCCGACCTCGAGCTCGAACGCCTCGACGCCAGGCTCGCCCTCGCCCCCGCCGACGCCACGCTCCACTTCCAGCGGGCCGCCCAGCTCGCCCGCAAGGCCGACTTCGCCGCCGCCCGCCGCGCCTACGAGGCCGCCACCGCCCTGAACCCAAACTCCCTCTTCGACTGCTACCAGTACGCGATCCTCCTGGCCCACCTCGGCGACCACGACGCGTTCCGCGCCCACGCCCGCGACATGCTCCGCCGCTTCCGGGACAGCCCCGAGCCGCAGGCCGGCGAGCTGCTCGTCAAGACGTTCTGCGCCCTGCCCCCCGAGGCGTCCGGGTTCACCCACGACGACCTGGTCGCCCTCGCGCCCCTGCTCGACCGGTCGTTCGCCGCCGGCCGCTTCCCGTCCTGGAACAAGCTCGCCAAGGGCCTCCTCGAGTACCGCCTCGGCCGCAACGAATCCCTCTCCTGGCTCGCCGACGCCGCGACCGAGCTCCACGACAGCCCGCTCGGCGCCGTCACCGCCAACTACTTCCGCGGCGCGATGCTCTGGCGCGCCGGCCAGGCGGACGACGCCCGGAAGTGGCGCGACGACGCCGAGGCCCGCGCCCGGCGCCGCGACCTGTTCACGCTCGAAGGCCGCGACCTCGGCCCGCGCGACTACCACGACCGCCTGGTCCTCCTCCTCGCCCGCCGCGCCGCCGCCGACGCCTTCGACCGACACCCCGCCGGGTGGCAGTTCATCACCGTCCACGGCGGTGCCGGCGACCTGCGGGCGGACCCGGACCAGGGCCCCGGCGCCCTGCGGCTCTCGGTCACCCGCACCGACGGCGTCAACTGGCACGTCCGTGCCGCCCGCAACCGCCTCCCCCTCGAGCACGGCCGGCACTACGTCGTCCGGTTCAAGGCCAAGTCCGCCGCCGCCGACCGGCCGCTCACGGTGTACGGGCAAGTCGCTAAGGGCGACTGGCGCGGGTTCGGCTTGGGCATCGACCTCAAGCTGACCACCAACTGGAAGGACTACGAGATCCCGTTCACCGCCGACAGGCCCGACCCTGATGCCGCGAACCGCGTCGTCTTCTCCGCCGCCCGGCAAACGGGAACCGTCTGGCTGAAGGACGTGACGATCACCCCAAAGTAGCCGGGGCGCCCAGCCGCCCAAGACGACGAGACCCGCGGGACGCGTCCCGCGGGTCGGTCGGTCAATTTGAATACCTGGCTCGCCCCCGCGTTACTTGCGGACGTCCGTCAGCAGTTCCCCCGCCGCCGCCTTCACCGCGACGCCGCCCCCCCCGTCCGGCAGCCCGGCGTACTGGGCCGCCATCTTCCGCACGTCCGCGATGTGCACGTTCTTCCCCGGGCAGTCGGTCGCCTTCGTCTGGCCGTGCCCGATCACGCGCTCCGCCGGCACCTTGTACGTCTTCATCAGATGCGCGACCAGCCGCGACAGGTTCTGCATCTGCGCCCGGGTCGGCCGCTCGTTGTCGAAGTTGCCGACCAGGCAGATCCCGATCCCGAAGTTGTTGTACTGGTTGTCCGCCGTCTTCGCGTGCGCGCCCCACTTCTGCTTCGTCCACCGCGCGCCGACCTCGACCGCCCCGTCCCCCGTGTCCGTCCCGTTCCCGACCACGAAGTGGTACCCCAGCTCGTCCCACCCCTTCGCCTTGTGCATCTTGTCAAACGCCCGCGCGCCGCCGGTCGGCGTCGCGCTGTGGTGGATCACGATCCACCGCCAGTTGTTCGTCCGCCCCTTCGGCGTCCACTCGGCCGGCGCCGCGGCGACCGGCGGCGGCGTGACCTTCTTGGGCTCGACCACCGCCACCTTCGGCTGCGGCTTCACCGGCTCGGGCGCGACCGGCGGGGGCGGCGTCAGCGGGCCGTTGAAGTTCGCCGCCGGCAACTGCTCGACCACCGGCCGCTCCGCGCAACCCGTCCCCGCCACCAGACCCGCCACAATCACGAGGAGAGACGACGCCGCGCGCTGAGCCATCCGTGGCCGCATCCGTAAGCTCCAGAAGACCCCCCGACGAAGACCGCCGCCCGACAACTGCTCTGAGTCTGCCACGTGACCGCCTGGTAAGAAGGTGCCGAGTCGTCCCGTGGCGGCGGGCGTCCGTGCCCACCGCCTACACCTTCTATCGGACGCCTAAAATTAATTCCAGCAGGCCCCCACGCCGAAAATGCGCCCCCCGCCGCCGCCCGCGCGTGAGTCTGCGCAGCCTATCCCGCCCCTGACGAACAAGCCGCGCAGTTATCAGCCCTCCAAGTGAATCCCCGACCCCCAAATCCTCAAGTCGCGCCGCCCGCGTGCTTCTCCTGCAGGCGCGCGCTGAGCATCAGCATCCACTGCACCCGCTCGACCTCCCCCAACCAGTCCGCCAGCGTCGCCGCCACCTCGTCCCGGTCCGGTGCCGCGATCCCGATCGGGCACGCCGCCCCGAGCATCTTCCGCGCCATCGCCCGATACCGGGCCAGCGACCGGTCCCCGTACGCCGCGCAGAACTCGAAGTCCTCCGCCATGAACACGACCGCCGGCACCCGCGCCCCGCCGTTGACCGCCAGCCGGTCCGCCAGATCGCGGTGCTCGTCCCGGTCCACGATCCGCATCTCGATCCGCCCCGGGTTCCCCTCGACGATCCGCTGCAACAGCGGCACCTGCTGCACGCAGTCCCCGCACCACACCCCGCTGACCACCAGCAGCTTCATGTCCCGCCCGAACCCGCCGAGCATCTCCCGCTGCCCCGCCTCCAGCCGCGCCACGTCATACACCTGCCCCCACCGCCTCCGCTGCTCCTCCGTCCCCGTCTCCACGTACGCCCCATACCCCAACCCCGCCCCAAACTTCTCCGCCAAGTACGTCGCGCTCAACATAGGTCACCACCGCCCCGCCCCTTCGTCGCTCTCCCTACCCCTTCTTTTCGTACACCGTCTCCCCCGGCGGATACACGATCAGCTCCACCGCGTTCCCAAACGGGTCATTGATGTAAATCCCCCGCGTCCCGTCCCGGTGCGAGTCGATCGGCACCCTCGCCATCTCCGCCGCCCGCGCCAGCTGTTCCTCATCGACCTTGATCGCCAAATGCGGCGGATGCTGCGTCGGCGTCACCAGCGCGACCTTCGTCCCCCCCACCCGCAAGAACGCCCACGTCGCGTCCTGATACAAAACCTCCGCCCCGAACTGCAACCGATACCACTCCACGCTCGCCCCAATATCGTTCGACGGCACCGCCACATGATCGAATTCCATGCCGAGATCATAGCGCCCCCGCGCCACCCCCTCCAACCACCCGAACGACCGTCTCGTCATTCGCGCTTCGTCATTCGTCATTAATTCGAACTTCAGGTTTCGGACTTCGGGTTTCCCTACCGTCCCATCCTCACCGTCGGCCGCTTCGCCATCACCTGCCCGCTCTCGGTGTTGTACCGCACCTCTTCCGCCGTCTTCGCCCCGCCGGGCTGCGACGAGATGTTGAAGTCCACCAGCTCCCGCTCGCTCCCGCGCGCCACCAGCCAGTGCGTCTTCGGGTCGAACTCCATCCACAGCGCCCGGATCTCCGACCCCGGCCCCGTGAACACCAGCCGCCCCTCCGCCGTCACCCGCTTGAGCTGCACGTTCGCCTCCGTCGGCCGGGTCGCCGGCTTCGTCGCCGCGTCCCCCTTCAAGATCCCCGCCGCCTCCTCCAATTCCGCCGTCACCGTCTCGCCGAGCAACTGAAACACCTGGCCCTTCGGCGAGTCGTCCTTGTGCGCCACGATCACCGGCCGGCTCGCGTCCCCCTCCATCACCGCCAGCCGGGTCGTGTCGTCGTACGTGAACCGCTTCGTCCACTTGAACCCCGTGCTCCCGCGGTTGTTCCCCGCCGGGTCGCCCACCGCGCCCCCCGCCGGCCGCGCCCCTTCACCAGTCGCCGGCTGCGTCGCCGCCGGTCGATGGTCCTCCACGATCATCCGCCCCTCGACCGGCACGACCATCCGCTTCGCCAGCAGGTCGTACTGCACCGTCGCCGCCTCGAGATGCGTCCGCCGCAGCAGCGACCCGTCCGCCCCGAGCGTCACCGAGCTGACCGTCGCGTTCTCCTCGAACGAGATGCTCCGCACCGTCTTGCTCGCCATCCCGCTCGACGGACTCTTCGCCGGCTTCGTCGCCGCCCCCCCTGCCGCTTGCGGCTTGGCGGACGCCTCGGCGCCCGCCACCACCGGCTTCGTCACAGGCTTCGTCGTCGGCGGCGCCGCATCCACCAGCACCATCCGCACGCGCTCCCCCGTCGCCGTGTTCCGCGCCCCGTCCGCGTCCGTCGTCTCCGCCGCCACCCGCCCGACCACGTCCACCGTGTTCGCCTTACCGTCGAAGCTCAGCCCGCGCCCCCACGTCACGTCCAAAGGCCGCTCCGCCCCGCCCGCCTTGTCCTCCTGCACCCCCGTCATCTTCCCCGCCCCCACCACCTCCAGCCGCTGCGCGTCCGGGAAGATCTCGATGATCGGCCCCGCCACCGTGCTCTTCTTGTCCACGATCGTCGCGTACGGCTGCCCGAGCAACTTCAAATTGTTCTTCCCGTCCTTCGAGTCCACCAGCAACTGGTCCGCCGTCGCCTTCGTCCCGTCCTTGGACAACACGATCACGTTCTGGTGCGCGACCATGCTCTGCAATTCCACCGCCCCCCCCGCCAGCGACCCCTCTCCCGCCGCCGGCCGCGTCGCCGCCCCCTTCGACGCCGGCCGCGTGCTCGGCCGCAGCGTCACCGCCAAATGCCCCGCCCGCAGATCCTGCTCCGCGTCGACCGCGCGCACCTCGCCGTCCGCGTTGATCGTGCTCGGGTACAGCCGCCCGTCCGGGCCCGTCGCCGTCTGCATCGTCAGCCGATTGCAGTCGATCGTCTGCCCCGGCTTCCCGCCGTCGATCATCTCGCAATGCACCGCCCCGGTCGCGACCAGGCTCCGCAAATCGCTCCGGATCGCCGGCTTGGTCGTCGCCCCGCCCTTCGCCGGGCGCGACGCCGGCCCGCCCGCGTCCGCCAGCAGCTTGGACAGCTCCCCCTGCTTCTTCACCAGCCCCTCCCGCTGCGCCCGCAGATCCTGCGCGCGGACGATCGCCCGCTGCATCTCGACGAACCGCGCCTTCTCCGCGTCATGCACCTGCCGCGCGTCGGCGAACTGCTTCGCCACGTCCGCCGGCACCGCCCGCCCCGCCTCCTCCAGCGCCTGGACCGCCTGCGACGCCGCGACCAGCTTCTCCTCCAGCGCCCGCAGCCCCTCCAGCGACTCCTGCAGCGCCTCCTCGTGATCCTCCGCCGCCCCCTTCGGCAGCTTCCCCGCCTCCGCCTCCACCCGCGCCAGCTCCCGCGCGACCGCCGCCATCTGCCCGTCCAGCTCCCGCGCTTTCGGCGAACGCTCGACGACCGTCGGCAACGTCGTCGCCCCCCCTGCCGCCCCGCCGGCCGCCGACTTCCGCGTCGTGTCAAAATGCATCGCCAGCGATTGCGACCGCATCTTGAGCTGCGGGTGGTCGACCGCCACGTCCCCGTCCAGCTCCGCCCGCTCGACGTTCATCTCCCCCGCGCCCGCCGACCCGCCCGGCTTCCCCTTCGCCTGCCCCGGCTCCGCCGCCGCGAAGTACAGCACGCACTGCTTCGTCCACTTCGCCAGCAGCGGCGCCGCCGGCCGCCCGGCCTCGTCCGTCTGCGGGAACACCGCGTCGCTCGTCCCGTACAGCACGGCCTGCCGCTTCGGCTGGTAAAAGTCCATCCGCGTCGTCTTCACGACCGACCCGCGGTCGTCCCGCATCACCACCGGCCGCTCCGCCGACACCGGCGCCAGCAGCATCGCCTGGTCCTCCGTCCGGTACGTCAGCATCCCCGCCTCGATCGTCGACCCCTGCTGCTTCGCGATGACCGGCTGCCCCTCCAGCCGCACGACCGCCTCCCCCGCCTTGATCGGCGTCTCCCGCCCGGCCACCAAAGGCTCCACCACCAGCTTCCCCGTCCACGTGATCTCAATGGGCGTCTCCGGCTCCACCGGCGCCGCCGGCTGCGTCGCCGCGCGCTTCTTCCGCCGCGCCACCGCCCGCGTCGTCGGCCCCGTCGCCGCTACGTGCTGCGTGGTCGCGGCCGCCTGCGTCGCCACCGGCCGCGTCGCCGCCGCCGCCTCGTCCGCCGCGCGCCGCTTCGGGCTCCGCTGCTTCGCCGGCTGCGTCGCCGCCCCCTTCTCGTCCCCGTCGTCGTCCTCCCCCTCCTGGTCCTTCATCAGGAAGTCGACGCTCATCCGCTGCGCGGTCACGTCCACGTCCGTGCCCTGCACGATGTGCACCTCGTCGTGGAACACCGCCCGGTACAGGGGCGGGTCCGCGCTCGGCGTCACCTTCGGCTTGGGCACCACCCCCCGCACCCGCCGTGTCGTCGGCGCCGCAACGATCGCCTCCGCCGCCGCCGACTTCGCCTTCGCCGCCAGCATCACCGGCAGCGGGCCCCACGCGCGGCCGACCTCCTCCAGATCCAGCTCCGCGACCGACGGCTCCGCCTTCGCCGTAAACGCGCTAGGCCGCTTGATGATCAGCTTTTCCCCGTGTGCGATCTCCAGCAGTTGCAGCCGCCGATCCCGCTCGTTCCACCGGATTACCATCCCGCGCCCGTAGAAGTCGTAGTCGTCCCCCTTCAGCACGACCGGCACTTGGTCGGCCGCGACGTGGCCCTTCCCCTTCCCGTACCCCTCGGAGTAGATCTTGAACGTCTGGTTGTCGAACGACGCGTTGTTCAGCGTGATCGTCAGCGCCGGCTTGGGCGCCTTCCGCGACCCGGACGCCACGAACTCGTCGTCGAGCTGCTCCTCCGGCCGCGCGATGTCGTGGTACAGCTTGACCGTCACCCCGAACAGCCGCCCGCGGCTCGGCGTGTCGCGCGTCCCGCCCAGCGCGGCCATCCCCTTCTTGTGCCCGTCGTCCATGATCACCTCCCCCCGCTCCCCCTCCACGCTGATCGCCCGCCCGTCCTTCATGAAGAACTGCGCCTGCGGCCGCGTCACCACCATCCACCCGTCCCGCCGCGGCGCGTAGTCTCCCGCCCGGAACCGCGACGCCAGCTTCGCCGTATGCTCGTCGAACTTCTTCACCCAGACGTTCTTGCCCGGCCCGTACGGCCGGTCCGTCTCCCGCTTGGCCAGCTCCAGCGCCGGCGCGTCCCCCCCCGCCGGCTTCCGAACCTTCATCCGGTCCACCGGCTGGCTGAACCAGTACGCCATGTACCCCAGGCTCAGCGCAAAAACCGTAAACACGACCAGAATGAGTGTCCGCACCACAAACCTCGCAAACTGAATTCCCCCTCCGTCGCTTCGTCGCTTCGTCGCTTCGTCGCTCTTCCTACTCTTCCCCCTCCACGTCCAACATCTTCAACACCACCAAATCCTGCACGTCGATCAACCCCACCGGCCGGTCGTCCGAATCGACCACCGGCAAATCGTCGATCCGGTACCGCTTCATCACCGCCATCGCCTCGCTCGCGAGCTGGTCCCCACGCACCCGCTTCGGGTCCCGCGTCATCACCTCGCCCACCGGCCTGCGGAGCACCGCCCCGTCGTTCTCCGTGATCAGCCGACGCAGATCGCCGTCCGAGAAGATCCCGCTGACCTTCTCGTCCGCCCCGACCAAAATCACCGCGCCGCTCCGCCGCTTGATCTTCGACACCTGCCGCAGCACTTCGCCGACCGTCAGCCGGTCCGACGCCACCGGCAGATTCTCCCCCAGCCGGAACGTCATCGCCTCGCTGACCTTGATCAGCTTCCGCCCGAGGTTCCCCGCCGGGTGGTACATCGCGAAGTCGTCCGCCGAGAACTTCCGCAGCTTCATCACCGACAGGAACAGCGCGTCCCCAAGCGCCAGCATCGCCGTCGTCGACGCGCTCGGTGCCAGCCCCAGCGGGCACGCCTCCCGCACCTTCCCGTACGCCAGCGCCACGTTCGCGAACCGCGCCAGCGAGTTGTTCCGCCCCGACGTGATCGCCACGACCGGGTGGTCCAGCTTCTTCACGATGCTGAGCATCCGCAGAATCTCTTCGGTCTCCCCGCTGTCCGACAGCATCACGACCAGGTCCCCCCGCCGGATCGACCCCACGTCCCCGTGCACCCCTTCAGCCGGGTTCAGGAAATGGCTCGGCGTACCCGTCGACGAAAACGACGCCGACAACTTCCGCGCGATGATCCCCGCCTTCCCGATCCCGCACGTCAGCACCGCCCCCGGACAGTCCAGGATCAACCGCACCGCCCGGTCGAACTGCTCGTCCACCGCCCCCTGGACCGCCGCCACCGCAGCCGCCTCGACCCGGATCACCTCCAGCGCGAATTGACGAAGCCCATCATCCATAAAACCACGGGTAACACGGCCCACCACCGATGAGGTGGCACGGGCGTTCCGCCCGTGAAGCATCCCACCGCGCAAACGGGCCATCCGTCCAAACATTATCGGACGCCGCTCAACCCTAAATTCAGGTTTCTTCCAGAACCGGCGGCCCCCAACCCGCCGATTATCGGCCCTCCCCTCATCAAAGCAAGCCAACCCCTCCCACCGCTTCCGTATTGACTATTACCAAACTTATACCTAACATTCCCCCATGCTCCTGACTTGCGCTCCTCATCCCATAGGGTCCTCTTCAGCGGACGGAGCCACCCCCCACCGCAGGACCCATCGGGACCTCCTTGGGACCTCTTTGGGACCCGGTTGGGACCTCTTCGGGACCTCCTTTGGACCCCTTTGGGACCTTGTCGGGACCTCCTTGGGACCCCCTATTTGCACCCTCGTGTATTCACAACCCCAAGCCGCGTCTATGCTTACACTTTCCACCCCCACCCTTGCCACCACTTTTTCCCACCGGGACCCCCTTTTAACCCCCAACCAAGGCCGCCGCCGATGAAAGCCAAACGCATGGAATCCATCCTCTCCCTCGACCGCAACCGCCCCAGCCCTTGTGACTACCCGCCCTCGTACCCCCGCCTGTGGGTGGATAAGAAGACGGGCGACATTAAGATGGGCGCGCCCGATCAGGAGAATGACTTGGATTACCGCGTCGAGCTCGACGTCTACAACGGCCCCCTCGACCTGCTCCTCTACCTGCTCAAGCGGGACGAGCTCGACATCTACGACATCCCGATCGCCCGCATCACCAACACCTACATGTCCTACGTCCGTATGCTCAAGGACCTGAGCAGCGACGGCCAGCTCGACATCAACGTCGCCGGCGACTTCCTCGTCATGGCCGCCACCCTGATGGAGATCAAGTCCGCCATGCTGCTCCCGAAGCCGCCGGTCAGCCAGGCCGACGGCGACTCCGCCGCCGACACCCTGATCGACCCGCGCTACGAGCTCGTCCAGAAGCTGCTCGAGTACAAGCAGTTCAAGGACGCCGCAAACCTGCTCGACCACAAGCAGACCGAGCACGCCAGCCGCTTCCCCCGCTACCCCGCGATCCGCAAGGAAGTCACCGGCGAAGACGACGCCCCGCCCGTCGACCTCGACGAGGTCCAGATCTGGGACCTGCTCGAGGCCTTCAACCGCCTGATGAAAGAGGTCGGCGTCGCCCGGTCGAAGTTCCACGAGGTCACGTACGACGACACCCCGATCGACCTCCACGCCGCCGACATCGAGGACCGCCTGACCCGCGACGGCCGCCTGACCCTCCGCGACCTGATTACCGGCCGCAAGACCAAGTCCGAAATGGTCGGCGTCTTCCTCGCCCTCCTCGAGTTGATCCGCGAGAAGAAGATCCTCGTCGAGCAGGGCGACCACCTCGGCGAGATCGACATCGTCCCCGCCCCCGCCGAACACCGCGCCACCTACGCCGGCGCCAGCCTCCACCTCTCCGACGACGTCCACGCCGAAGACGCCCAACCCGCCGTCGCCGTCACCGACGAAGAAATCGCCGCCGACGTGAAACAAGACGCCGCGACGGAGGACTAACCCGCGCCCAGTTGCCCGTATCACGGGCGCCCCGCCCGTGTCTTTCGTAGCACGGGCTGCCAGCCCGTGAGCCCGCGGCGCAAGCCGCTCTTCAATTTGAGGTGGCACGGGCGTCCCGCCCGTGAGTGTTAGAGACAGAGGGGGCCAGAAATGTACGATGCAGGAATGACGTCCGCCCAAGCCCTCCCCCCCCTCACCCGACCCGGTCCCCGCCTCCCCCTCACCCTCCCGCTAGGCCTCCTCTGGCTCCTCGCCTGCGAGGCCCTCCTCTTCACCGACGTCGCCCTCTCCAACCGCGGCCGCATCTACACCACCGACGACCGCCTCGCCGTCCCCGCCGCCGTCGGCCTCCTCGCCCGCGCCGCCCGCTGGACCGCGATCAACTTCACCCCCCTCGTCTGGGCCGGCTACCTGATCCTGCTCGAGGGCGTCCTGACCCTCCGGAACGGCCAGAGCCCCGTCCGCCGCCGCCCCCACCACTTCGCCCTCCTCTGCCTCGCGTCGGTCTTCGTCTGGGCCGTCTTCGACATGATCAACTTCAACTTGGGGATGCACGCCTGGCTCTACGTCGGCATCCCCGGCACCCACGGCCTTCCCGGCGACTTCTCCAACCGCGCCGGCGGCTACCTGTTCGCCTTCGCCACCGTCGTCCCCGGCATGCTCCTCTCCGGCCAACTCCTCCTCGACCTCGGCTGGTTCAATTGGGCCCGTGCCCGCGGCGCCGGCAGCTTCCGCATGCCGCACTGGGGACTCTTCGCCTCACTGCTCGTCGGCACGGGGATGATCGCCTGGGTGATGATCGCCCGAACGCCCGTCACCAACTACGTCCTCTGGACGAGCCTCGTCTTCTTATTAGACCCCATTAACTATTGGCTGGGCCGCCCCAGCATGTTCCGCGACTGGGAGCGCGGCTGGTTCGGCCGCACCCTCGCCGCCATGGCCGGCGGCGCGATCTGCGGCCTCCTCTGGGAGTTCTGGAACTACTGGGCCCTGACCAAGTGGACCTACCACCTCCCCTTCCTCGGCGCCACCGAGCAGTACAGGTACTTCGAGATGCCCCTCGTCGGCTTCCTCGGCTTCCTCCCCTTCGGCATCGAGTGCTGGATCATGTGGCAGATGATCCGCATCCCCCTCGACGGCCTCGCCGAACCCCTGCCCGACGACCGGACACTCCTCTAGCGAAAGGGGCGGGCACGTGTACTGTCGGACGTGTCACTACTCGCTGACCGGCCTGCCCGCACCCCGCTGCCCGGAGTGCGCAACGGCGTTCGATCCCTCGAACCCCTCCAGCTATGTCGACGCCCCCCCGACCCGCCGAGCGCGCGGGATCGCCCTCGCCGTCAGGATCAGCCCCGTCCTCCTCGCCGCAGTGATTTGGGCTCACGTGCTACTGACAGAGCTGGGTGACCCGCTCGGCCGCGGGTTCGACACCGCCCTCTGGGTCGCCGCCACGGCGCTAAAGGTCGCGACCGTCATCTCCCTGATCCTGCTCCTCTCCCGCGTCCAGCGCACCCTCGCCGATGACGGCCGAGCCGCGGTCCGCGCATTCCTCACGCTCGCCTGCTGCCTCGTCGCGGGCGTCGCGTTCCTCGCCGCGATTCGCGAACCGCTCGTAGTCCCGCGCCTGAGCAACGGCGCGGTCACCTACTACGGGACGGCCAGCGCCCAACCCTACCTCACCGAGTACTTGGAACGGTGGCTCCCCCGCTGGCGGCGCGGCCAGATCCTCGCCGAAGAGGCCGGACTCGCCGTCGCCCTCGCGGCAGCGTACGCGCTGATCGGCCGGACAGCCGGTCACTCCGCGGCCGCGAGGCTCCCGCTGACCGTCGTCGCCACGGCCGCGCTGCTCATTCTTCAGTTCGTCGCGTTCAACCCGTGGGCCATCGACTTCGACAACTTCCACGGCGACATCTTCTCCGGCGCGCTAACGGTGGACCTGATCTTCCCGCTGGCGCTTGACCCCTACACGCCCATCGCGTCGGTGATGTACCTGGCATTGGCGGCGGGCTGCGCGATCGTGCTGCGCCAGCCGCCGAAAGCTCTTTGACAACCCAACCCCGCCAGCCGCGGAGCGGCGACAGACAATAGCCCCGGGCGCGAGCCCGGGGGTTGCGGCCGTGCGAAAAGGAAGCCCCGGAGGGGCGACAGATTCTGCCGCCCCTCCGGGGCTGCTCCCTCCCCCGTCCGTTGACCCCGGGGCTCGCGCCCGGGGCTATATTCTGCCGCCGCTCCGCGGCTACTTCGCCGTCTCAATCGTCGCGTATACGATCTCGCTGCCGTGCAGGCTTTTCGCCGTCGCGACCACGTCCCCATTCGGCGCAATCACGGTCGAGAACCCGTACCCGCGCCACGCCTGCTGCCGGTCGACGCTCCAGTTCGCGCCGATCACGTAGTGGTTGAACGGCCGGATCCGCGCCGGCAGCTTGTGCCAGAACCAGTCCGCCGGGTGCTCGTCGTCGACCCAGGCGATCGGGTAGAGCAGCGCCCAGATCCGCTCGGGCTGGTACTTCTCGAGGATCGTGTGGATGTCGAAGCAGATCGCCAGCCCGACCCGCCCGTACTCCGTGTCGTACGTCGCCACCCCGCGGTCGCCCGGCGTCGCCCAGCTCTTCTCCGGGTACGGCCACGGCGTCAGTTTCCGGTAGTGCGCGACCACCTTCCCCTCCGGCGACGCCAGGCAGACCGTGTTGAAGAACTGCGGCTTCCGCTTCGGGTCCGCCGACGCCACGACCTCCAGCAGCGGCACCGTCACGTAAACCCCCAGCCGCTTCGCCAGCGCGCAAAAGTGCTCTGTCGACGCCCCCGGAACCGCCTCCGCGAACCCCGACGGGTCCTTCCCGACGAACACGTTCTCCATCGGCCACCCCGGTAGCCGCCAGTTCGTCTTCAGGTCCTGCGACAGGTACCCGGTGATCGCCGTCTCCGGCAGCACGACGATCTTCGCCCCGTTCTTCGCCGCCTCCTCGACCACCGCGGTCAGTTTGTTGCGGTTGCCGGCCACGTCCCCGAGCTCGCTCGAACACTGGACGGCCGCGACCTTGACCGTCTTCGGCTTGTCCGCCGCGAGCGACCACGAAGCCAGCAGCGAACAGGCGACGACGGCAAACAGCAAGGGTCGGATCATGGGAAAGCCTCCACCCCTATGACACCCCGCCGCCGACCGAAGTTCGACGGTGTTACGCGCTCGTGACAGACGGGCGGGCGAGGTCCATGGGGAGGGCCGGTAACCCTGTTCGGGTCAATTGAGGGACGGCGATCGCCGATCTACCTTCGTACCCCTCTCTTGAAGGAGCCTCGATGACCCGCCTCGCCCGCCGCCTGTCCGCCAGGTCCGTGCTCGCCGCCGCCGCCGCCGCGCTGTCGGCCGCCGTCCTGCTCACGCCCGTTCCGGCCGAGGCGAGGCACTCGCACACCGTCACCTGCTGGGTCAAGCTCCGCGACCTGCCGCGGCGGGCGCGCGAGTGCATCGACCGCGAGCGCGGGCGGTACGAGGTCAAGCAGATCCTCGAGATGCGGTACGACGGCAAGTGCTGCTACCGCGTGATGATCGACGACCGCGGCCGCGACACGATCCTGTTCGTGACCGACGGCGGGCGGCTGCTCGAGGCGACCGAGGTGCCGGACCTGCCGGTCGGCCCCGGCTACTTCGAACGCCACGTCCGGTACGAGGACCTGCCGCGCGAGGTCCGCCGGACGTGCGACGACGAGCGCGGGCGGGCCGAGATTTGCAGCGTCGTGTTCGTCCGCCGGGACGACCGCGAGTTCTACCGCGTGATCGTCGACGCGCGCGGCGACGACCTGGCGATCCGCATAAACAACGTCGGCAAGCTGCTGTCGGTCGACGAGGTGGACGACTGGGCAGTCGGCGGGCACGAGCGGCGGCGGTACGACGAGGAGCGCGAGCGGTGGGTGCGGTACGACGACCTCCCGCGCGACTGCCGTAAGTCCATCGACCGCGAACGCGACGGCCGGGAGGTGCGGCAAATCGTGCTGGTCGAGCGGAACGGCCGCCGGTTCTACCGCGTGATGTGCGCCGACGACCGCCGCGGCGAGCGGATCGTTCGCGTCGCCGAGGACGGGTACGTCTACGACGAGGACGAGGTGCCGGACATCGCCGTCGGCCCGGGCCGCTACAAGGCCAGCCGCTACGGCCACGAGGGGACGATGCGGTACGGCCAGTTGCCGTGGGCCGTCCGAACCGCGCTCGACGACGAGCGCCGCGGCCGGGACGTCAAGCTGATCACCTACGTCCGCCGCCACAACCACACGTTCTACCGCTGCGTGATCGACACCCGCGGCGAGGACCTGGCGGTGCGGATCTCCGACGACGGCCGCGTCGTCTCCCGCGACGAGGTGGGCGACGTCGCCGTCGGCCGGCACGAAGTCGAACGGGTCACCGTCGTCCGCGAAGAGGTCGTCCGGCACACCGGCCTCCCGCCGGCCGTGCGCCGAAAACTCGACATCGAGCGCGGCCGCTTCGCGGTGCTCAAGGTCGTCCGCTACGAGGTCAGGGGCCGAGCGGCCTACCGCTGCGTGTACGACTCGCACCCGTTCCAGACGACCGTGCGGATCTTCGAGGACGGAACCCTGCACGTGGACTGAGAAGTCTCTGAACCGTGGCCCACCGCTGAACGGACGGGCCACAGTCACCGGCTTGCGCAAGGGGGGTGGACCGTGCTACACTTGGGGCATGAGCCTGACGGCGAAGCTACAGTCGATGGGGATCGCCCTGCCGCCGGCGGCGGGGCCGTTCGGGGCGTACGTGCCGGCCAAGCGGGTGGGGAATCTCGTGTACACCGCCGGGCAGTTGCCGATCAAGGACGGCAAGCCGATGGCGGTCGGGCAGGTGCCGTCCCGCTGCGCGGTGGAGGACGCGAAAGCCGCCGCGCGGCAGTGCGTCATCAACGGCCTCGTGGCCGCGTCCTCCGTCACGCCGATCGACCGGATCACCGGCGTCCTCCGCGTCGGGGCGTTCGTCTCCAGCGACACGTCGTTCACCGCCCAGCCGCTGGTCGCCAACGGGGCGAGTGAGTTCCTGATCGAGCTGTTCGGCGAGGCGGGCAAGCACGTCCGCGCGGCGGTCGGCGTTAATACGCTGCCGCTCGATGCGGCGGTCGAAATCGAGTTCGTCTTTATAACCGAACAAGCGTAGGCAGGAGGCGGTACACAGACTGCGATGATCCGAAGCGCCACCATCCACGACGTCCCCCGCATCTCCGACATCATCAACTCGCACGCCGGGCTGGGGAAGATGCTGTTCAAGAGCTACGCCCAGCTCTTCGAGTCGATCCGCGACTTCGCCGTCGAGGTGGACGACGCCGACGGCGACGTGATTGGGTGCGTCGGGCTGTCGATCATCTGGGCCGACCTGGCCGAGGTGCGGTCGCTGGCGGTCGATGACGAGCACCGCGGCAAGGGCGTGGGGAGCCGGCTGGTGCGGTGGTGCGTCGACGAGGCCAGGCGGCTGGGGATCCGCAAGATCATGAGCCTGACGTACGAGCAGCGGTTCTTCGAGAAGCTGGGGTTCGAGGTCGTGCAGAAGGAGTCGCTGCCGCTGAAGGTCTGGAGCGACTGCGTCAAGTGCCCGAAGAACGACAACTGCGACGAGATCGCGATGGTGCTGACGCTGCACGACGTCCCCGCCCCGCGGCTGCCCGACGCAACCCCTACCCCGCGCGGCGTCAGCATCCCGGTGCTGCCGAGCAGCGCGGCGGTGCTACCGACGTTCGAAGACGATTGAGTCAGGTGGCGGCGGGCTCGGTGAACGACTGCCGGATCCGGGTCGTCTCGCGGCGGAGGGTCTGGTCGTCGGCGCCGCGGTCGGACAGGAGCTGGCGGGAGAGGGCGACGGCGGCCTCGGCCTCCTCGTAGATTACGCCGTCGGCGCCCGCCTGCAGGAGCTCGTCGCGCTCGGCGAGGTAGCGGGCGCGGACGAAGACCTTTATGTCGGGGTTGATCAGCTTGGCCGAGACGATCAGCGGGTTGCGGTTGGCCGAGTGGGGGAGCGTGATGATCAGGTGGGTGGCGCGGGGGAGGGCTTGGTGCATGACCTCGATGTTGAACGCGTCGCCGTAGATCGCGGCGCGGCCGTCGTTGGTCAGGGCCTGCACGGTGTCCATGTTCATGTCGACGACGACGGTCTCGAGCCCGCCGGTGCGGAGGATCTCGTCGACCGACCGGCCGACCGGCCCGTAGCCGACGATGACGGCGACCGGCGTCTCGGCCTGCCCGAGCAGCTCGCCTGCCCGCTCGTTCACCTCGCCGCCGCGCGCCTGGGCGCCGCGGTTGAGGAACCCCCAGAAGGCGGGGTAGCGCTGGAGCCGGCGTTCGATGGCGGGGACGGTGCGGAACAGGATCGGGTTGAGCGTGATCGTCGCGATCGCGCAGGCGACGAGCAGGTTGTGGCCGGTCTCGCCGATCAGGCCGTGGGCGCGGCCGAGCTGCGACAGGATGAACGAGAACTCGCCGATCTGCGCCAGGGCGACGGCGACGACGATCGCGGTGCGGGCGGGGTAGCCGATGATCGCGACGATCGCCAGGGCGGCGAGCGGCTTGCCGATCAGGACGATCGCCAGCCCGCCGAGGAACAGCAGCGGGTGGTGGATCAGGAACTTCGGGTCGAACATCATCCCGACCGACGCGAAGAACAGGACGGCGAACGCGTCCCGGAGCGGGAGCGCGTCGGCGGCGGCCTGCCCGGAGACGGGGGAGCGGCCGACGACCATGCCGGCGAGGAACGCGCCCAGCGCCATCGACGCGCCGAACGCGTAGTACGACCCGGCGGCGACGGCGACGGCCATCACGAGGACGGTCAACGTGAACAGTTCGCGCGAGCGGAGGCGGGCGACGAACACCATCAGCCGCGGGATCACCTTCGGCCCGCCCCAGAGCAGCAGGCCGACGAGCACGCTGAGCTTGAGCAGCGTCAGCGGGAGTTCGACCCAGAGGCTGCGGGCGGGGCCGGCGGCGGCGTCCCCGCCGAGCGGCGCGCCGAGTGCGGGGATCAGGACGAGGACGATCACGGTCAAGACGTCCTCGACGATCAGCCAGCCGACGGCGACGTGGCCGGCGGGGGTGTCGAGCTGGCGGTTGTCGGTCAAAACGCGGATCAGGACGACTGTGCTGGCGACGGCCATCGCCATCCCGAGGACGAGGCCGGACTTGATGGGCATCCCTGCGGCGGCCGCGAGGGCGACCCCGAGCAGCGTGGCGACCAGGCTCTGGCCGACGGCCCCGGGCAGCGCGACCTTGCGGACGGCGAGCAGGTCGTCGAGGTGGAAGTGGAGGCCGACGCCAAACATCAGCAGGATCACGCCGACCTCGGCGAGCTGGTTGGCGATCGCGAGGTCGCCGATGAAGCCGGGCGTATGGGGACCGATCGCGACGCCGGCCAGCAGGTAGCCGACGATCGGGGAGAGGCGGAGCTTCTGCGTGATGATCCCGAGCACCCACGCGGCGGTAAACGCGGCGGCGATCGTGGTGATCAGCGGCAGGTCGTGCCCGCCGGCGGCGAGGATCGGGTTGGGCGGGCAGGGCGGCATATCCTGCCGTTAGCAGATTCGCGGCGGGGCTGCAACCCGGAAGGACGGGGACGGCGGATGGAAGCGGATCGCCCCCCGCGCCCGACAGCCGTGTCCACATCACCGGCCGTCCTCAGACGGTCGGTTTATCCGCTGAGCCATTGGTCGCGGTGCTCGACGACGAACTCGTCGTCTGCGAGGTGCGGGTAGGCGGCGCAGACGCGGTCGATCTCCTCGAGCTGGCCTCGGCCGAAGGTTTCGTGTTCGTCGAGGCACCAGGTGCCCTCGAGGAGGCCCTGGCGGCGGAGGATCTCGTGGAGGCCGGCGATGCACCCGGCGAAGTCGTTAGCGGCGTCGAAAAAGGCGGCGTTGGCGTCGGTGACCTCGACGTTGAGGCGGAGCAGGTCCTGAGTACCGAGTGCCGGGTGCTGAGCAGTGGCTCGGTGGCAAGTGTGGAGGATCTCGACGGCGGTCTTCGTCCAGACGCACCAGTGGCCCAGGAGGCCGCCGACGACGCGGCGCTCGACGGACTGGTCGCCCACCTTGAAGCGGTAGGGCGTGATCAGGTCCGCGACGATGTTGTCGTCGTTCCCGGTGTAGAGGGCGATGTCTTCGCGGCCGGCCTCGGCAATGGCGCGGACGACGTCGAGCGTCTGGTAGCGGTTGAACGGGGCCATCTTGATCGCGACGACGTTCTCGATCTCGGCGAAGCGGCGCCAGAAGGCGTAGGGAAGCTTGCGGCCGCCGACGGCGGGCTGGAGGTAAAAGCCGATGACGGGGAAGACGTCGGCGACGGCGCGGCAGTGGGCGATGAGCTGGTCGTCGGTCGCGGACTTCAGGGCGGCGAGGGAAAGGAGGCCGGCGTGGTAGCCGAGTTCGCGGAGGAGGGAGGCTTCGGTGACGGCCTGCTTGGTGTCGCCACAGATGCCGCCGACGCGGACGAGGGAAGGCCCGAGTGCTGGGTCCGCAGTCCTGATTGCGTCCGCGCGGGTGAACTCCTCGGCGACGATCTGGAGGATCGGTTTGAAGAGGTTGACCGTGGGGTGGCGGATCGCGAACTGAGTGGTGTGGACGCCGGCCGCGATGCCGCCGGCGCCGGCGGCGATGTAGTAGCGGCAGAGGGCGCGCTGGCGGCGCTCGTCGAGCTTCCGCGCCGCGTTGAGCGCGAGCGGCATGGCGGGGATCGCGACGCCGCGGTGGAGGGTGGCGTGGATGTTGGGGGGGAGGATGGACATTAGTGAGGTTCGAGGTCGGGCGCTGCGCCCCGGCGTAAAGGTTCGTGAATGGCGACGGTTCTGCAGCCCCTTCGGGGCCGGTCCGCTGATCGCTTGCTTACCCCAGGCTTGCGCCCGGGGCTACTGTTGTCTGCCGCCGCTCCGCGGCTAGAACTTGCCGTCCCTGGTCTCGAAGTGCGTCGGCTTGCCGAGCGTTTGGCCCCCCTGCCGGATCCATGCAGCCGTCCAGCGGAGGATCTGCTGGAGGGGAACCCTCGGGTAGCCGTAGAGGCGGTGGCCCAGCTGGCCGTTGTTCAAGAGGGCGGTGCCGGTCTCCTGGCCGGTGACGGTCAGCGGCTTGTCGAAGAGTTCGGCGAACGTCTCGGCGACTCGGCGGACGCTGATCGTTTCGGGGCCCGCGACGTTCAGGACGAACGGCGGCGTGGCGGCGTGGGCGAAGGCGGCGATCGACATGGCGTTGGCGTCCCCCTGCCAGATCACGTTGGCGTTGCCCATCGAGACGTCCACCGGCTGCCCGGTGAACACCTTCGCGGCGATGTCGTGGAGGACGCCGTAGCGCATCTCCACGGCGTAGTTCAGGCGGATGATCGCGAAGGGGATGCTGAGCGTGCGGCTGAAGTGTTCGAGGATTCGCTCGCGGCCGAGGACGCTCATCGCGTAGTCGCCGAGCGGGTCGAGCGGGTCGGTCTCGACGCTGCCGCCGGCGTGCACCGGCGTGAGGCCGTAGACGTTCCCGCTCGAGAACGCGACGATCCGGCTGCGGCGGTAGCGCTGGCAGACCATGCCGGGCAGGTAGGCGTTCATCGCCCACGTCAACGCCTCCTGGTTGGTCGAGCCGAACTTCATGCCCGCCATATAGACGACGTTGGGGGCGTCGGGGAGGGAGTCCAGTTGACGTTGATCGAGAAGGTCGGCCCTGATCGTCTGGATGCCGTGGTGGCGCAACGCGTCCTCGGCCGAGGGTGAGGAAAAGCGAGAAACGGCAATGACGCGATCTTTGCGCCCCAGCTGATCGAGCGCCCGGCGGAGCATGCGGGCGAGGCTCGGGCCCATCTTTCCAGCAGCGCCGAGCACGACGAAGTCGCCGTCGCACCGGCGGACCGCGTCGAGCGCGGCGTCGGTCGGCGCGGACAGCAGGTCGTCCAGGTGGCCGACGTCGCGGATCGTCTGGGGCCGTTCGTCCTCGCGGTCCATCATCCTCCGGTTTCAGCGGTACAGAGGATCATACCGATCATTCTCGGCCGACCAAACCTTTAGCCTCTCCCGTCCAGGAGCCGACCCATGACCCGCCGCGCCGTCCGACATTTGCTTAGTGCTTGCGTCCTCGCGCTGGCGCCGTGTGCGTGGGGACAGCAGTCGCGCCCCGCCGTCGTCAGCAACGTCTCGGTCGTCTCCGACAAAACGGAAGACGTGTCGAGTCTGGAGGCGTGGCGGCGGTCGACGCTCAAGGAGGGGATGAGCGACGGGGACAAGGCGATGGCGGTCTGGGAGAGCGTGGTCAAGTTCCGCCACCAGGAGAACCCGCCGGACGAATTCCTGGAGAACGCCGGGCACCCGCACGACCCGATCAAGGCGTTCAACGTCTACGGGTACGGGCAGTGCTGTTGCGCCTCGGCCAACCTGCAGGCCCTCGCCCGTTTCGCCGGGCTGGACGCGCGCGGGTGGGCGATCATTAACCACAGCGTGCCGGAGGTACGGTGGGGCGGGGCGTGGCACATGTTGGACGCGTCGCTGATCACGTACTTCCCGAAGCCGGGCGGCGGGGCGCCGGCGGGGGTCGAGGAACTGACGCGGGACGTGCACGCGTGGTTCCAAGCGAACCCGACTTACAAGGGGAACGACGCGGCCCTTCGGCAGTTCATGCGGGGCGGGAACTGGCGCACCGGCCCGGAGTTGCTGCGGGCGTCACCGTCGTTCGACGAGAACGGCTGGCTGCCCGCGGCGACGCACGGGTGGTACGCGACGATGCAGGAGTACGCCGACCCGGCGAAGACGCACGTGTACGAGTACGGCACCGCGCTGGGATACCGCGTCAACGTGCAGTTGCGCAGGGGCGAGCGGCTGACGCGGAACTGGTCGAACAAGGGGCTGCACGTCAACGGGCTCGAAGGCAAAGGATTGGCGAGCCTGAAGGCGGTACCGGGCAAAGGCGATTTACGGTACAGCCCGAAGTACGGCGACCTCGCCCCCGGCCGGGTCGGCAACGGCGTGCTGGAGTACGACGTGCCGGTGACGTCGGCGGAGGTCGGGCGGGCGGCACTGATGTTCGACAACCTGAAAGCGGACGCGAGCGGCCTCACCGTCGCGACCCCGCCGCAGGCGGGCGTGCTCGTCCTGCACATGCCGACGAGCTACATCTACCTGTCCGGGCAGGTGGAGTTGAAGGGAAGCGTCGGCCAAGGCGGGTCGATCTCGGTGGCGATCTCGGACAACAACGGGTTGGACTGGCGCGACGTCGCGACCGTGTCGGTGAGTGGGTCGCAAACCATCGATCTGAAGGCGGCGGTCTACCGGCGGTACGACTACCGCCTGCGACTGACGCTGACCGGCCCGGGAACGCGGGTGGAGTCGCTGAAGCTGACGCACGACGTGCAGCACTCGCAGCGGGCGCTCCCGGCTTTGGCCAAGGGTAAGAACACGATCACGTTCAACGCCGGCCCGCAGGAGGGGACGATCACGGTGCAGGGCAACACCGACCCGAAGGCGAAGGGGAAGAACCTCCTGCTGACCGACTTCCGGTCCGAGGTGAAGGGGTTCCGGGAGTTCCCGATGTTCCTGTCGGGCGGGCGCGGCGAGGTCACGGTGCCGGTCGCGACGCCGGGCGACATCACTCGGCTGCGGGTGGGGGCGCACTACAGGGCACGGGGAGCGAAGGACGCGTTCGACGTGCAGGCGAGTTTCTACGACGGGCAGACGTGGAAGTCGATCGGCCAACTCGAGGGGCCGACGCCCGGCAACAGCAAGTACTTCACGTTCACCGACGTACCCAAGGGTGCGCGGGCCGCGCGGGTGCGGCTGGCCGGTCAGCAGCAGAGCACGCTCGGGTTCTTCGACTTGCGGATCGACGCGGACTACCTCCAGCCGCACGGCGGGTTCGACCCGGTCCGGGTCACCTACGTGTGGGACGAGAATGGCGCGGAGAAGCGCCACGTGCACGTGGCCAAGCAGGCCGACGAGACGTACTCCATCGAATGCGCGGAGCGGCCAATGATGAAAAGCCTGATCGTAGAGCGGGCGGAGTAGAACCGTGAAAGGTACGACGTGAGTAGGCAGGTGAAGATGGCGGCGCGGGCAATCGTCGGGTGCGTCCTAGCCCTGTGCTGCACGGTGGCGCACGCGGCCGAGTCAACCGCGCCGGTGCTCGAACGGCCGACGCTCCGTTGCCTGGGAACGTACTGGGTGCTGCCCGGCGACGTGACGGGGGTAGAAGTGGAAGTCCGGGCCGCGGGGACGGCGAGTTGGCGCAACGGGCCGCCGCTGTTCCGCGTCGAGCGAGGCAAGCACGTCGCCGAGAAGTTCGGCAGCCGCGTGACCGTCCCGGAAGGATCGACGCTCTGGGCGGGGAGCGTCGTCGACCTGCCACCGGACACCCCGTATGAGCTCCGCCTGACGCCGCAGCCCGCGGGCTCGGCGAAAGTGCTCTCTGCGAGGACGCGCGGCGAACCGAGCGTGGCGGCCGACGCGCCGGTTCGCCACGTCATCCCCGGTGGCGGCGGCGGCAGCGGCACGGCCCACGACCCGTTCAAGGGGCTCGCGGCGGCACAGGCGGCGGCGAGGCCGGGCGACGTCTTCCTCCTCGCGGCGGGCACGTACGCGGGGACGTTCGACGTGACCAAGTCCGGCGAAGAGGGCCGGCCGATCGTCTGGCGCGGCGCCGACGCGCAGACCGTGATCCTCGACGCCAAGGGCGCCGCGCCGAAGCGGCCGGCCCGCGCGATCACAGCCAACGACCGGCACGACGTCTGGTTCGAGCGCCTGACGATCCGCAACGCCGACCACGGGATCGTCGCGCACGACGCGGCGCGGATCGTCGTCCGCGGCTGCCGGATCGACGGCGTCGACTACGGCGTGACCGCGACGCGGAACGACAAGGACAACTGCCGCGACTTCCTCGTCGCCGACAACGTGATCGAGGGGCCGTCGACCTGGCCGCGGAGCAAGGGGATCGAGGACGCGCGGGGCGTGCAGCTCACCGGGGCGGGGCACGTGGTCTGTTATAACCGCGTCCGCGGGTTCGCCGACGCAATCGACACCTACCCGTCGTCACGCGTCGAGGCCATCGACTTCCACAACAACGACTGCCTCGATCTGACCGACGACGGCGTCGAGCTCGACTACGCCCACCGCAACGTCCGCTGCTTCGAGAACCGGTTCACCAACGTGTTCCAAGGGATCAGCGTCCAGCCCGTAACCGGCGGCCCGGTCTACGTGTTCCGCAACGCGCTGTACAACGTGCAGCTCGAGCCGTTCAAGATCCACAACGGCCCGAGCGGCGCGCTCTTCTACCACAACACGGTGGTCAAGGCGGGGCCGGCGATGCTGGTCTACACACCCGCGCCGGCCAGCAACCTCGTGATGCGGAACAACCTGTTCGTCGGCGGCGGGTCGCCGGGCGGGTACGCGTGGGAGTGCCAGCCGCCGATGACCGACTGCGACTTCGACTACGACGGGTTCGCGCCGGGCGAGCACAAGCAGTTCCTGAAGTGGAACGGCAAGCGGTACGCCACCTTCGATGAGATGCGGGCGACCGCGCCCATCGAGCGGCACGCGACGCTGGTGGACGCGGCGACGGCGTTCGCGTCGGGCGCACGGCCCCCGGCGGACGCGAAGGCGCGGCAGGCGGACCCGCCCGACCTGCTGCTGGGCCCGCGATCAACCGCCGTGGACGTCGGGGCACCACTGCCCGGGTTCAACGACGCGGCCGCCGGCAAGGCACCTGACCTCGGGGCGTACGAGCTGGGGTCGCCGCTGCCGCAATACGGGCCGCGCCAGGGAGTCAACGGCCCGACGACGGCCCCCCGTCGTTGAACGCTGGGCCACAGGCCGTCGCCGGTCGCGCCCGGGTGCTCCACAGGGCGCCTCAGCCGCTGATCCGCCGGCCCTTTCGAGACCCACGGTTCGCCCCCTACTTTGGCAGCGGCACTTGGGACGGCGTGCGCAGGTAGGCGATCAAGTCGATCAGTTCCTGCTTCGAGAGGGGCGTCAGTAGGCCTTCGGGCATCATCGAGAGTTCGCTGCTGCGAACCTCTTTGACGTCGGAGCGCTGGATGGCCTGGACGTCAGACTCGGTGGCGAGGGAGATCGAGGCGTCGTCCTCCTTAGTGACGATGCCGGAGAAGGCGTCGCCGTCCTTGGTGAAGACGATCGAGACCATGTAGTCCTTCGAGATCACGGCGCTGGGGTCGACGATGTTGACCATCAGGTAGTCGACGTCGGCGCGGTTCGAGCCGGTCAAGTCGGGGCCGACCTTGCCGCCCTCGCCGTACAGCGTGTGGCACTGCATGCAGGTCTTGGCGTAGAGGGCGCGGCCGGCGGACGGGTCGCCGGACTTGAGGGCGTCGGCGGTCAGGACGGCCTTGTACTTCTCGATCTCGGCGAGCTTCTGCTCGTTGCTGGTCTTGGCGACGCCCCACGTCTGGGTGATCCAGGCGTCGATCTCCTTGTCGCCGAGCGTGCGGAGTTGGCGGACGGTGTAGGCGGTCAGGTCCTTCGGGGAGACTTTGTGGGCCTTGACCGCGTCCATGAGGGCGCGGGCCCCGACCTTGCGGAACGAGAGCGTGTTGACGGCGGCGCGCTTCGACGCCTCGTCGAACGTGGAATAGGCGGCGAGGATCGCGGCAGGGGTCCGGGGGTCGTCGGTGCCAGCGAGGGCCTTGAGAGCGGCCTCGCGGACGGCGGGGTCCTTGAGCAGGCCCTGGAGCGTGCCGGCGAACGCGGGGTCGTTCTTGCCGGTCAGGGATTCGAGGGCCTTAAGCCGCTCGTCGGCCGGGCGCTTGGGGTCGAGGAGCGTCTTTTGCATCGCGTCGAGAGTGGAGGCGTCGCCGAACGCGGCGGAGAGCTTGGCGGCCTGCTTGCGCACTTCCTCGCTGGGGCTTTGGGCGAGCTTGGGGCCGACGTCGGCCCAGGCGGGGGGCATCTTGACGTTGCGCTTGCCTTCGAGGGCGGCGTTCATGCCCTTGAGCATGTCGGCCTGGGCGGCGGGGTCGGCGGTGTCCTTGAGGACGCCGATCAGCAGGCCGATCGTGTCGTCGGCGTCGTCGGCGCGGACGATTGCCGCGGGGGCGGCGAGGCAGAGTGAGACGAGTACCGTCAACAACCGACGCATCATGCTAACCTCGTTGGCTTCTTAGCTACTTCTTTTCGACCGACGTCTTCGCGCCGCCGGCGGACTCCGCGAGGCGGCGGGTGGCGAACTCCCTTAATCTCGCAATCTTCCCGTTCATCGCAAGGGCCAGCGCCCGCTTGCCGTCCGCGGCCACCATCGGCTCGAGGGCGTACCAGTACATCAGCGGCAGGTTCTGGTCGGCGGCGTCCTCGGCGTGGGCGACGAGTCTGGCCATGACGGGCCACCGCTGGGCGATCGGGAGCCGCGTCATCGCGGAGGCGATGAAGAGGCGGACGGTGGGGGAGGGGTCGTCGGATGCCAGCCGCTCGATGGCCGCGAGGACGGCCGGCGGGGGCTGGCGGTCTTCGGTGAGGAGTTGCACAGACCAGGCGCGGAGCCACTCGTTCGAGTCGTTCAGCAGGGAGAGGAGGAGGTCGCGCGGTGCGCCGCCGGAGACGTGAAGCGCCCAGAGGGCACGCAGGCGGCGGGTGACCTCGGCGTTCTTTTCGAGGATCTCCCGCAGGGCGGCGTGAGCGCGGGCGTCGGGGCCGCGCTCCTGAAGGACGCGCCGCGCCCGCCGCACCCACCAGTCGTTCTTGTGCAGTTGCAGCTTGACCAGGTCGTCGCCGGACATCTCGGCGACGTCCCAGTTGTTCGTCGCCCCTCGCAACTTGGTCGGGCCGTAGGTGATCCTGTAGATCCGCCCGTTGGCCGTGCTGGGTTTCATCGTGTGGCACTCGCCGGTGTCGTACCAGTCGCTGACGTAGACCCCCCCGTCAGGGCCGTACTTGACGTGGAGGGCCATGTACCAGGCGTCGGTGGACGTGAGAAAGTCCGGGCCGTGGCTGGCGACGTAGCCGGACTTGTGGCGGCGCGGGAGGTCGTTGTTCATCCGGTCGCCGTGGATGTTGTTCATCAGGATCGTGCCGCGGTAGCGGTCGGGCCACTGGTCCCCGAGGTAGACCATTAAGCCGCAGTGGGCGTGGCCGCCGCCGAGGACGATTTGCTCGGCCTTGCCGCCGCGCGACTCCTCCCACTTCGCGCCGGCCCAGTGCTTGTGGTCGGCGATCGTGTCGATGACGTCGTAGGCGTAGCGGCTGTTCGGGCTGGCGCGGCGGCGCTGGACGTGCGCGCCGGGGATCACGTGGTACAGGTGGGGCGTGACGGAGTTCGAGACGAAGGCCTGGCCAAAGTCGTCGAAGTCGAGGCCCCAGGGGTTGGTGGTGCCCTCGATCAGCGGCTCGAACTCCCTCTTGGTCGGATGGTAGCGCCAGACGCCGCCGTCGAAGAAGACGCGCTGGTTCTCCAGCGAGCCGGGCGGGCCGATCCGGCCGGAGCTCGACCCGCCGTGTCCGCCGTAGAGCCAGCCGTCGGGGCCCCAGGTGCAGCCGTTGACCAGGTTGTGCGTGCCCTGCCAGCCGAAGCCGTCGAGCAGGACCTGCGGCGGGCCGTCGGGCTGGTCATCGGCGTTCTTGTCGGGAATGAAGAGCAGGCTGGGCGCGCAAACGGCGAAGACGCCACCGAAGCCGACCTCCAGGCCGGTCAGGCAGTGGAGGTTTTCGGCGAAGACAGTGCGCTTGTCGAAGCGGCCGTCGTTGTCGGCGTCCTCGAAGATGAGGATTCGGTCATCGCGCTTGTCGGCCTTCCAGTTGGGATATGAAAGGTTCTCGGCGACCCAGAGGCGGCCGCGGTCGTCGAAGCAGAAACCGATCGGCTGGCGGACGTCGGGCTCACCGGCGAAGAGGGTGGCGGAGAAGCCGTCGGGAAGTTTGAGGGATTTGGCGGTCTCTGCGGGGGTCCGCGGCTCCTGCGCGGTAGTTGTCAGGGCGGTCATCAACAGCAGCGCGAACGCTCGGCTCATCGTCATCACCTGAACCCTATCGTGCGGGATCGTGCGCCGTTGCCGGAGGGGCCTCGGGCCGTCGCGAACGCGAGCGAGCCCCTCGCGGGGCCTCTGATCCGGAGCCGGGAGGCGCTAGTGCATGTCCTGCCCGAGAGCCGCCTGCTCCAAGGCGATCCGGTCGACCAGCGCGTGGACGCCTTCGTCCGGCTGATACTTCAGTGCCCGGTCGCGGTAGTGCGGCACGACGCCTGCCAAGCCCTCCTCGGTGCTGACGGTGCACTCGAAATCGCCGGCGACCGACTTCAGCTTCGACAGATCGAACTGCACCGGCCACGCCTTGTCCCCCAGCAGCGGGCCGGTCCACTCGGGGTTGTACTTCACTAGGGTCGCCGTCGGGACGTAGACGAAGTTGGGCTTGGGGACGCCGAGCACCTTCGCGATCGTGCGGAAGATCGTGTTCCACGTTGTCGCGTCGGGGCGGGTGATGTGGAAGGCCTCGCCGACTGCTCTTGGGTTGCCCATGAGGCGGATGAACGGCTTGGCGAAGTCGGTCGCGTGGGTGTACGTCCAGAGGCTCGTGCCGTCCCCGTGGAGGATCACCGGCCTGCCGTTCAGCATCCGCCAAACGTGGTCGTCGCCCGGCACGAAGGTGCCTGGGAACCGCCTGCGGTAGGTGTGGCTGGGTCGGACGACCGTGACCGGCAGCTTCCCCGCTTCGTGCCAGCGGAACAGCGTCGACTCCATGTCGGCCTTCGTCTGGCTGTACGCCCAGTACGGGTTCGCCAGCGGCGTGCGCTCGCTGATGCGCCAGTCGGCCGGGGGCTTCTCGTACGCCGACGCGGTCGAGATGAACAGGTACTGCGCGACCTTTCCGCCGAACACTTCAAGGTCCCGCTCGATCTGCTCCGGGTCGTAGGCCAGGAACTGGCAGACGACGTCGAACCCGCGCGAACCGAGGCCGCGGTAGGTCGCGTCGTTCATCTCGCCAGTGATCCGCTTGACCCCCGGCGGCAGCGGCTCGTCGTTCTTGCCGCGGTTGAAGACCGTCACGTCCTGCCCCGCCGCGACGCCCGCCTCCACGCACGCCAGCGAGATCTCGCCCGTTCCGCCGATGTACAGGATCTTCATGCGCGGCGACTTTATCGCGGCGGCGCACGGGTGACCAGAATGCCGCCCCCTCGCGCACGCGGCGCCGTGCGGGATCTGGTTCGCTTATAATGTCCCGCATGGCCCGCCCGATTGCGTTTCTCCTTTTGCTGACGATCGCGTGCCCCGTCTCGCTGGCCGCCGACGATGGCGCGAAGCCGCGCAAGTACGCGACGCTGCTCGCGGCGGAGGCGGACGCGCTGATCGCGTCGGCGGTCAGGCGGCCATACGGGTGGGGGTGGACGCAGGCCGCGCCCGACGCCGCGCCGTCGCCGAAGAAGGGGAAGCCCCAGCCGATTCCAATCGCGCTGGACCCGGGCACGACGCCGACGGCCGGCCTCGTACTCCTGTACGCGGGGGAACTGCTGGGCGAGCCTCGCTTTAGCGAAGCCGCCCGGGAGGTGGCGCGCGGGGTAGTCGCCAGCCAGCACAGGACGGGGCGATTCCCGAACCAGGCGTCGTTTGGTTTGACGTCGGCCGCCGGCCCGGAGCTTCTGACCCCCCTGCCCGACCGCGGGCCGACGCGGGCGGCGATGGCGCTGCTGTTGTCGATGTCGAACCAGCCCGAGGCCCAGCAGGAGGCGATCGACCGGGCCGGCACACGGGCCGCGCTCTGGCTGCTCAAGCAGCAGGGCGAGTCGGGTGGGTGGCCGGTGCTGCACCCGCCGGGCGTGGCGGCGAAGGACAGTTCGCGACTGGTCCGGCTCGACACGCCGGACACGCGCGACTCGACGTTCGCGATGCTGCTGGCGTACGAGAAGCTCGGCGACCCGTTCCAGCGCCGGTCGGTCGAGCGGGCGCTGGAGTACCTGCTCCGGGCGCGCAGCGGGGCCGCGCTGCCGATCGGCCCGGGCCTTTGGCAGACCGCGTACGGGCTGGCGGCGATGCCGGTGGAGAAGAGCGAGGAGTTTCCGTCGGCGTACGACACCCTCGCGTCCCGGTACGCCGCGCAAACGTTCCTTGGGGTCTACACGGTGCTGGGGGAGGGGCCACGGCTGGCGGTGGCGGAACTGGCGGTGAAGTCGATCGACGACCTGGTAGAAGGGGACGACGGGCGGTGGCACCGCCGGTACAACTTCCGAAGGGTGGCGCTGGAGAACGCCGCAGCGGCCGCCTCGGGCGCGGCACCGACACCATTCGGGACCGGGGACAAGGCCGTGGACGAGGCGCCGAAGACCGATCCGGGGCTGGCGATGACGTCCGAGACGGTTTTGGAGGCCAAGGCGCTCGGCCGGGAGAAGTTCCGGGAACGGTTGGCCGCCTCGTTCGACGCGAAGCAGCAACTCGCGATCGTCGTCGCGGGGCTGAGTGATGAGCCGATGGCGATCGACCTCCCGACGGCGGCCGAGCAGGTTGAGCCTTACCTGAAGCGGCACGCCGACCTGTTCGGCGCGATGGACGCCCCCGCCCTCGACCTTGCCGGGCGTGTCAAGCGGTTGTGGGCACTGTACTTGCGCGCACGAATGGAGAAGCAGTTCGGGGTGTGAGCGGCGCGCGGAGGCGATTTGACCCCCTCGGCTGACCGTGCTATATTTCAGCGTTTCCGCTAGCCACTTGGCACTCTAAACTCATTTGCTCCATGGGTTTGGGCCACGAACGCAAATCAACCGCTGCGGGGCCTGGCGTCGTTTTTTCGACTCGTAACCGACCAAGTACCGATCCGAACGGGTCGCGGTACGTTCATTTACCCAAGAGGCTCGCCTCACATGTCATCCAGCGCCGGCGGTGACAGCAGAGCGCAGGTCCTCGCGGCGACGGACATCGTCGAGTTGATCGGCCAGAGCGTCGCGCTCAAGCGGCGGGGGAAAGACTTCGTCGGCCTGTGCCCGTTCCACCAGGAGAAGAGCCCGTCGTTCCACGTCAGCCCGTCGAAGCAATTCTTCCACTGCTACGGGTGCAAGGAGGGCGGCAACGCGATCGACTTCGTGATGAAGCGCGACCGCCTGGAGTTCATCGAGGCGCTGCGGCTGCTGGCGGATAAGGCGGGGATCGAGATCCGGCGCGGGGGGGCGGACAAGCAGAAGGCGTCGGAGCGGCAGATGCTGTTCGACGCGCAGTCGGCGGCGGCGGGGTTCTTTGAAACCTGGTTGAACCACCCCGAAGCCGGCCGGGCGGCTCGGGAATACCTGGCCAAGCGCGGGTTCAATGAAGCCACGATCAAGCTGTTCCGGATCGGGGTGGCGGTGGAGGCGTGGGACGCGCTGCTGAAGTCGCCGCAGATGCGGAAGTTCCCGCCGAACATCCTGGCGATGGCGGGGTTGGTGAAGCCGCGGCAGAACGGGGACGGGTTTTACGACACGTTCCGCAACCGGGTGATGTTCCCGATCTTCGAGGAGGCGCAGGCGCGGATCATCGCGTTCGGCGGGCGCGTGATGCCGGGGTCGCAGGACCCGGCCAAGTACCTGAACAGCCCGGAGACGCCGCTGTTCTCGAAGTCGAAGTGCGTGTACGGCCTGCACTTGGCCCGCCAGCGGATGATCGAGACGGAGACGGCGGTCGTCGTCGAGGGGTACACCGACGTCGTGATGGCGCACCAGTACGGCGCGAGCAACGTCGTCTCGATCCTTGGGACGGCGATGACCGAGCAGCACGTCAATCTGCTGCGGCGGTTCGCGAAGAAGATCGTCCTGCTGTTCGACGCGGACGAGGCGGGGGACACGGCGGTCGATCGGGCGGTCGAGCTGTTCCTGACGCGGGACGTCGAGATCATGATCGCGTCGATGCCGGAGGGGGTCGACCCGGACGAATATTTGATGCAACACGGGGCGGCCGGCTTCGACAAACTGATCGGAGCCGGGCGGGACGTGCTGGCGTACAAGTGGGATCAGATGCACCGGCAGTTCCAGGCGTCCGGGGGCGACCTGGCCGGTCAGCAAAAGGCGGTCGAGGCGTATCTGGAGTTGCTGTCGGCGGCGCGGGAGTCGGGGCCGGTGGACAGCCTGCGGTGGGGGGCGGCGCTGACGCGGGTCAGCCGGCTGACCGGCATCCCGATCGATGATTTGCACGGCCGGTTCCGGAAGAAGCGGACGACGTCGGCCCCGCCTCCGGCAAATCGTAATTCGGGCGGTGAAGCACCGAGGCCGTCGGCGGCGACTGTTCCTCCAGCGGCCCCGGCCGTAAAGATTCCGTTAGCAAGAGCACTGGCCGAACGGCAAATGTTGGGCATACTGCTGAAGGAGCCCGCGCGCTGGCATACGATTGGTCACGTCGTTCATCCGGAGGATTTCGGCGACCCGGGGCACCGGAAGCTGGCGGAGGTATACTGGAACCATCAACAAGACTTGGGCGAACCGGTATTTAACGAATTCCTGGGCCAACTTGCGGATTCGGCAACCAAGGAGTTGGCGATCGGGTTGATGGAGTTGGCGGAGCAGTTGGAGCAGGTGGACGCGACGTTGCAAGGCGCGTTGGATTTCGTGGCGGAAGAGCGTCGGCGGCGGGAAGAGCAAAAACAATTGGCGGCGTTGCGGCGTAGTAGCGGTCAGACCGCCGCGCCCGAAGACGTCGAGGCCAAGTGGGCCGAGTTCGTTAAAAACAACCAGTCGTTGGACTTGCGTCGGCTAGGGCCGGTGCGGCGGTTCAAGTCGGGTTCATAGGTTAGCAGGGGCAGGAGGCCCGTTTCCGAAGGGAAGCGGGTTCTTGTCTTGGGACGGTAAGCCGCCACGTTGCAGGGCCCGGGAATGTCCCCGGGGGCCTTGGCCTGGGGCGGGGCTGCCGGTCCGTCACGGGAAGCGTCGTGGGCCGGGACGTGCAGGGATGCCGCGTCGCCGGTTCGAGTCAGGAAGAGGTCTATGTCGATCGAGAGTCCGTTGATCGGGTCGGGTTCGCAGGAGGAGGTCGATCTGCGCGTGAACGCGCTGATCGATTTGGGGAAGTCGCGCGGGTTCCTCACCTACGAAGAACTGAACGAGAAGCTGCCGGACGAGGTGGTGTCGCCGGACAAGCTGGACTCGCTGCTGATGATGATCGACGAGATGGGCATCAAGCTCATCGACGAGATGGACATCGGGGAGTTCATCAAGGCCCCGAAGGCCAAGAAGGAAAAAGCCGAGCCGGCGCCGGCCGCCGCGCCGGCCGAGAAGGGGCGCAAGGGGAAGGCCGCCGCCGTGGCGCCCGCCGCGGGCGAGGACGGCGAGGCCAAGGCCGAGGAGGACGAGGAGGAGTTCGACCTCAACCTCGAGGAGGAACTGGCCGAGGCGAGCAGCAAGCGGATCGACGACCCGGTCCGGATGTACCTGACGCAGATGGGCGAGATCCCCCTGCTCACCCGCGAGCAGGAAATTGCCTTGGCGAAGAAGATCGAGATCACCCGGAAGATCTTCCGGTCGAAGGTGCTCGAGAGCGACTACTGCCTCCAGAGCGCGGTCGAGATCCTCCAGCAGGTCGACGAGGGGGACCTGCCGTTTGACCGGACGATGAAGATCAGCACGGCCGAGGACCAGGCCGACAAGGCGACGATCGGGCAGCGGATCCCGCTGAACCTCGGGTCGGTCCGCCAGATGCTCGAGCGGAACCGGAGCGACTGGGACGCACTGCGGGTGTCGAAGAACCGGACGCAGCAGGACGAGCTGCGGCTGGCGATCCGGCGGCGGCGGCGGCGGTCGGTCAAGCTGCTCGAGGAGCTGTCGCTGCGGACCAGCAAGGTCACGCCGCTGATGAAGAAGCTGTCGAGCATCAGCACGAAGATGGTCGAGCTCGAGCAGCGGATCGAGGAGCTGGAGAAGGTCAAGGACCCGGGCGAGGACCTCGAGGTCTGCAAGGAGGAGTGCAGCGGGCTCGAGGACCTCGTGCTCGAGAAGGCGGACGACCTGCACCGCCGGGTCGTCGCGATCCGGAAGATCTACAACAAGTACGAGGACGCGAAGCGGAAACTGTCCGGGGGCAACCTGCGCCTCGTCGTGTCGATCGCGAAGAAGTACCGCAACCGCGGGCTCTCGTTCCTGGACATCATCCAGGAAGGGAACACGGGGCTGATGCGGGCGGTGGACAAGTACGAGTACCGCCGCGGGTACAAGTTCAGCACGTACGCGACGTGGTGGATCCGCCAGGCGATCACGCGGGCGATCGCCGACCACGCCCGGACGATCCGCATCCCGGTGCACATGATCGAGACGATGAGCAAGCTGCGGAACATCAGCAAGCAGCTCATCCAGGAGCTCGGCCGCGAGCCGACGATCGAGGAGATCGCCAAGCGCGCGAAGATGAGCGTCGGGGAGACGCGGCGGGTGCTGAAGATCAGCCGGCACCCGATCTCGCTCGACCGCCCCGTCGGCGAGAGCGAGGACAGCTACTTCGGCGACTTCATCGAGGACGAGAAGGCGGACAACCCGGTCGAGTCCGCGACGCAGGAGATGCTGAAGGACAAGATCGAGCAGGTCCTGAAGACCCTGACGTACCGCGAGCGCGAGATCATCAAACTGCGGTACGGGATCGGCGACGGGTACACGTACACGCTCGAGGAGGTCGGCCGGATCTTCAAGGTGACGCGCGAGCGCGTGCGGCAGGTCGAGGCGAAGGCGATCCGGAAGCTGCAGCACCCGGTTCGGGCGCGGAAGCTGGAAGGGTTTTTGCCGGGGAGCGTGGCGCGGTAGGCACTACGCTTTGATTCGGAGCATGCGCGGCGTGGCCAGGTGACTGGCCACGCCGTTTTCGTTGAGCCACGCGCGGGGCGGACTGCTGTCGACGGCGGCTCGGCCGCCGTGGTAGGATTCGTGCAATATGGTCACGTATGAGCAACTGCGCGAGCACTTGGGACGGCGGCCGTTCCATCCGTTCAGGTGCGTCCTCAAGAATGGGAGGCATCTCGACGTGGTTCGTCCGAACCAAGTCGCGACGTTGAAGAGGCGACTCTACTCCGGCCAAGGCTCCAACCTGCCGATGTGGATCTGGCTCGAGGAGATGGAGCGGGTGGAGTTGATCGAGGCGCAACCAGCCTAACGCGGGGGGTCATCCCGATGAGAGCGCAGCTTCGCCGGCTCCTGTACAGCCCTTCGTTCGAGCCGTTCAGCATCAAGCTGGTGAACGGGGATCGCTGGGACATCTTTGACCCGCACACCGTGTCCCTCGAAGGGCGGGAGGTGTTCATCGCCGCTCACGACCAGAACTGGGTCGTGTTCCCGATCAACAAGATCAATAGTGTGGAGTCTCTGATCGCGGACTACCAAGGGCAGGTTGACGCGCATCGCCCGCCCGGATGAGGGCGGCGCGGTCGAGGTGACGGCGGTGTTGCAGCAAGTCCCGGACGCGTCGCCGCCGCTCTACGTGCCGTTTCGGCACGGGCGGTACGACGTCGCGCCGGGGCTGGCAAAGTTTTCGAAGGCGGCGGGTGGCGGCGTCGACGCGCAGGTGTTTCAGATCGACCGCGAGTTCGGCGCGTTCCGGCGGGCGAAGCTGGCGTCGCGGGGCGAGGGCGTGGCGACGTATTACGGCACGTCGGGGGTTGGCGAGGTCGTGGCACAGGAGGTCGCTCGGTTCGTCCTCGGGCGGCTTGCGGTCGAGCACCCGCAGTGGTTCGGCGAGGAGCGGGACGGGGCCGGCGTTCGCCTGCGATGTGGGCTGACGGGCGAGACGCTGTCGTTTGATGCGCGGCTGAGGCTTGTGGGGGTAACTGGGTCGAACGCGGTTCCGCCTTACGTGGACGCTCTCGACGCGCTGGCGTGCCAGGTGCAGGAGGACCTGGCGGTCGTCAATACGAGCGCCGGCCGGCACTGGCTGAGCGCGGCACACGTCTGCTTACCGAATGGGTGGGCGCCGGCGGAGAAGGTCGGGCAATCGTTCGCGGGGATGCACGAGCCGGTCGCGGGGATGGCGGCGATGAACCGGCGCGGGGACGAGTTCGCGGCGGTCATGGTGCGGGCGGCGGCGGGGCTGGTGCGGTTCGCGTGGGGCCTGACGTTCGACGCGGAGTTGAACCACCACCCGAACCGGCCGCCGGCGGCGTTCGACCCGGCTGACCCGCGGGCGTTCGTGCGGGTGGAGCGGCAGACGATTTGGGGACTGCCGCACGTCGGGGCGGCGGTGTTCACGATCCGGACGTACGTGTACAACGCGCAGGGGTTTCGGCGTGACGCGGTGCTGCGCGAGGCGCTTGTGGCGGCGCTGCGGTCGATGTCGGCGGAGTCGCGGGCGTACAAGGGGTTGGCGCAGAGGTTTGATGCGCTTGTCGGGTGGATCGCGTCCAGCGGCGAGAATTTCGCTCGCTGAAGCGATTCCTACTTCGACGGCTTGAGCTGGCGGATCAGTTCGCGGGCGTTCTTGATCGCGTAGCCCTCGCGGTCGTTGTTGAAGTAGGCCCAGACGCGGGACGCGCCGCTGGCGCGGATGCGCTTGCTCCAGACGGCCAGCTCGTCTTTTGTGTAATCGTGACGGTACCAGCGGGTGGTGCCGTGGAAGCGGACGTAGACCTCGTCCGACGTCCGCACGAGCTCGTCGGGCAAGCGGGGGCCGCTGCACGAGCAGAAGGTGGCATTGTGGTCGCGGAACGCGCGGTAGACGGTCTCGTTCCACCAGCTTTTGTGACGGAACTCGACGACGTTTCGGCGGCGCGGGTCGAGCTGCTTGAGGATTCGGTTCAGCGCGCCGCCGGAGTAGTGGAAGCTGGGCGGAAGCTGGAACAGGAAGTAGCCGAACCGCGGGCCGAGCACGTCGGCGATCAGGCCGAAGTCTTTCACGAGCGTGGCGGTGCCGGTAAACCGCTTCGTGTGGGTGATCAGCTCGTTGACCTTGACGGTATACGTGAAGCGGCGGCGGGCGGCTTGGCGGATCCAGGTTTGCACGGTCGCGAGGGTCGGCCAGGAGTAGTAGGGCGCGTTCAGCTCGACGGTGCGGAACTGGCTGGCGTAGTGGTCGAACCAGCGGCTGCTGGGCAATCCGTGCGGGTAGAAGCTGTCGCGCCAGTGCCAGTAGTACCAGCCGGAGCAGCCGACTTGAATCGTTGACCCGGTCGGCGTAGGCGGCGGGTCGGGGACGTCGCGCTCGCGTTCGTACGCCAGCCGCGCCTCGTGCATCTTGGCCGCCCGGACGATGTTCTGGGCACGCTGCTTCGCGCGGCGCTCTTCGCGCCGGGCCCGCCACGCCATTCTCGCCGCCTCGGGGTCCGCCTCCACGGCCTCCATGTTAACCGGCGCGGGGGCGGGTTCGGCGCTGCGTCGGCGCCGTCGCAAGGATACGATCCGCCGCGCGATGCCAATGCAGCCGATCGAGGCCAACCCGTTCGCGATCCTGACGTTCATCGCCGCGCCGGCGATCCTGACGAACGCGTCGTCGGTGCTCGCCCTGGGGACCAGCAACCGGTTCGCGCGGAACGTCGACCGGGTGCGGACGTTGGTCCGCCTGCTGGAAGGTAAGGATGCGGCCGACGGCGAGGCCGTGCTGCACCGCCGGCTGCTGGGGTGGATGGAGGTGCGGTCGAAGCTGCTCGTGCGGGCGCTGACGTGCTTCTACTTCTCGATCGGGTGCTTCGCCGCGGGGAGTCTGACCTCGCTGCTGGGCGCGATCGTCGCGCCGCTGGGGCACGCGTGGGTGTTCGCGCCGATCCTGGTCGTCGCGCTGGTCACCGGCGTCGGCGGACTGCTGGGGCTGGTCGCGGGCGGCCTCCTGCTCGTCCGCGAGACGCGGCTGGCGCTGCGCACGATCCACGAGGAGGCGGCGTTCTACCTGTCGCGGTTCACCCCCGACTCAGGGGGACCGGTCGTTTGACCGGCGCGATGGCTGAGGGCGTGGCGGGGAGTCGCGGATCTGGGCAGACCGCGGCAAGCGGCATCACAGAGCGGGGTCGTGCCGCATGGCGTTTGCAAGGTCTCCGGCACCAACGGAGGCACCGCGATGATTGCCCACAACGAACACGACCTTGTCAGCATGCTCAGGCAATCGGTTCAACGACTGGATGCGCCCGAGGACGCTTACGCCCCCCTGCTCGATCTGATCGGCGACGCCCGGTTCGTCCTGATCGGCGAGGCGTCGCACGGCACGCACGAGTTCTACGCGATGCGGGCGGAGCTGACGAAGCGGCTGATCGAGCAGAAGGGGTTCAACGCGGTCGTCGCCGAGGCGGATTGGCCGGACGCGTACCGCGTGAACCGGTACGTCCGCGGGTTCACGGACGACGGCGACCCGGCCGATGCGCTGGCCGGGTTCAAGCGGTTCCCGCAGTGGATGTGGCGGAACACGGTCGTCTTGGACTTCGTCCGGTGGCTGAAGGAGCACAACGCCGACGCGGACGGCGGCGCGGACGGTGCGGCGGCGTGCGGGTTTTACGGGATGGACTTGTACAACCTCGGCGCGTCGATGCAGGAGGTGCTGGCGTACCTCGACAAGGTCGACCCGGAGGCGGCGAAGCGGGCGCGGTACCGGTACTCGTGCTTCGAGGACTTCGCCGAGGACCCGCAGGCGTACGGGTACGCGGCCGGGTTCGACCTCGACCGGTCGTGCGAGGAGGCGGTCGTGCAGCAGTTGGTCGAGCTGCAAGACCGGGCGGCGCAGTACGCGCGGAGCGACGGGCGGACGGCGGAGGACGAGCACTTTTTCGCCGAGCAGAACGCCCGGCTGATCCGCAACGCGGAGGCGTACTACCGCGAGACGTTCACCGGCCGAGTGTCGACGTGGAACCTGCGCGACCGGCACATGGTCGAGACGATCGAGGCGCTCGTGCGGCACACGGACGTTCGGCACGGCGCGGGGCGGACGAAGCTGGTCGTCTGGGCGCACAACTCGCACCTCGGCGACGCCCGCGCGACCGACATGGGGGAGCAGGGCGAGTTGAACGTCGGCCAGCTCGTCCGCGAAAAGTGGCTGGGCGAGGCATTCAACATCGGCTTCTCGACCTACAGCGGCACGGTGACGGCGGCCGACAACTGGGACGACGACGCGAAGCTGAAGCGCGTCCGCCCGGGGCTGCCGGGGAGTTGGGAGTCGGTGTTCCACCACGTCGGCGGGGACTTCGTGTTGCCGCTGCGGGGGTTGTCGGGGGAGCTGGCGGTGGAGATGCGCCGGCCGCGGTTGCAGCGGGCGATCGGCGTGATCTACCGGCCGCAGACGGAGCGGATCAGCCACTACTTCAACACGCGACTGGCCGCGCAGTTCGACGCGATGATCCACCTTGATCAGACGCGCGCGCTTCAGCCGCTCGAGCGCACGCCCGACTGGGACCCGCGGCACGAGTACGAAACGTTTCCAACCGGGTTGTAGCGCGGTTACCGAGGGGTCGGAATCTGGTCGAGGATCGTCTTCAGCACCCGCGCGGTGCTGTCGGCATCGCCGTTGGTCAGGTAACTCTTGCTGATCACGCGGTGCGCGCACACGGGGATCACAAACTGCTTGACGTCGTCCGGGATGACATAATCGCGGCCGTTCAGCACCGCGCTCGCCTGGGCGGCGGCCGTCAGCGCCAGCGACCCGCGCGGGCTGATCCCGAGGTGGAGCTGGTCGTGGTTCCGGGTCGCCTCGGCGATGTCGATGATGTAGTCGAGGATCGTCGCGTCGAGCCGTGTCCGCGGCACCCGGTCCTGCAGGGCGACGACCTCGGCAGCGGTCGTGACCGGCTGCAAATCCTCCAGCCGCGTTCGCCCGGGCTGGAGCGAGAGGATCCGGTGCTCGCTGGCCCGGTCGGGGTAGCCGACGTTGACCCGCAGCAGGAACCGGTCGAGCTGGTTCTCCGGCAGGTAGTACGTGCCCTCGAACTCGAACGGGTTCTGCGTCGCGACGACCATGAACGGCCGCTCGAGCGGGTACGTGCGGCTCTCTATCGAGATCTGCTCCTCGGCCATCGCCTCCAGCAGGGCCGACTGCGTCCGCGGGGTCGTGCGGTTGATCTCGTCGGCGAGCACGATGTTGGCGAAGATCGGCCCGGGCTTGAAGTCGAAGCTGTGGGTGTCGCCGTTGTAGACGCTGACGCCGAGCACGTCGCTGGGCAGCAGATCGGGCGTCAACTGCACGCGGGAGAACTTGCACGCGATCGAGCGGGCCAAAGCCCGGGCCAGCACCGTCTTGCCGACGCCGGGGACGTCCTCGATCAGCACGTGCCCGCGGGCGAGCAGCCCGACCATGAGCTGGTCGACGGCCTTCGCGTGACCGAAGAAGACGGAACCGATGTTGGCGCGGAGGCGGTCGAAAAGCTCGTCGGGCACGTCGTCCTCGGGAATGGCCGCCGGGCCGGCCGCGCGGCGGTTTCGCTCGCGCTACAAGCCCGGCGTCGGTCCGGTCCCCCCTGCCGCGGTGGCGCGGCGCGGGGCGTCCGCTCGACCGGGAATCTTAGCCGCTCCCCGCGGGATGGAAAGCCCTGCCGCGCAACCTCTTAATCGAGGTCGTACATCGCGTTGTCGTCCGATAGGAACCCGGTACCCGGCGCGACCATGGCCAGCCCGGCCGTGAACCGCTCGCCCAGCGCCTCGGCGTGCCCGTCGCAGAACGCGACGTTCGTCCGCTTGCGGTGGCGGAACCCCTGCGCCCCCGCGTGCCGTCCTCCGACGTGCGAGTCCGACGGCGAGAACTTCGGCGACCGCATGTACTTGTTCGCACCGCCCGACCATTCGCCGTCCCCGAACAGCGCTGTCATGGACGGCGACCGCACCTGCGACACCTTCGCCGGCGCAACGATCAGCTCCCCCTGGCCGCGCCCGATGTAGCTCGTGTTGTAGTTGTACCCGGTGTACGGGTCCATCAGCGTGCCCGACCGCCCCTCGAACGCCGGGCACTGCTGCACCCGCGCCTCGGTGTTTGCGGGCCAGAGCAGGCCGGGGCGGAGCGAGCGGGTCATGGTGGCCTTGTCGAGCACGAGCGTGAAGTCCCACGCGTACCCGTACGCGACGTCCGGGTGGTCCGCGGCGTACTGCGCGATCGGGAATGACCCTTGGTGCTCGACCGCGTACGCGTGCGCCGCCGTCGCGAGCTGCCGGAGGTTCGACAGGCAGGACACGGCCTTGGCCGACTCCCGCGCCGATGACAGCGCCGGCAGCAGGATCGCGATCAGCAAAGCAATCACCCCGATCACGACCAGCAGTTCGACCAGCGTGAACGCGCCCCGCTCGCGGGTGGGTTGCGTCATGGCGGAGACCTCCGGAGAGGAGGGCCGGCGCGCGCAGGCTCTGACACGCACCGGCCCCGGTCGAAGCGGTTACGCCCGTGCGTTCCCCCGTACGCGCCGTCGACACAGCCCCGCCAGCGCCGCTACGGCCACGACCGCCGCCCCTGCCGGCTCCGGCACCGCGGCGACGGCGTCGATGAACAGGTCGGCCGGCTTCACGTACGCAGGGTTGTACCCCGACGTCCGCTGCTCGAACGTCGTGCCGTCGGGCGTCTGCCAGAGCGTGTCGCTGAATCGGACGTACTGGAAGCTCGAGAGCCCGAGGTTCGCCGGGACGTCGATCCACGTGCCGCCCGCGGAGCCGTCCAGCAGCGTGAGGATGTCGCCGAAGTTCTTGCCGGAGAAGTCGGCGACGCTGCCCGTAAACGGCTTGCCGAAGTCCGCCTCGACTGCGCCGGTCGGCGGGAAGTCGTAGGGCCCGGTGGCGCTCGCGTACGCGTTGGCCGGCTTGTCGAACTTCACGCGGCCGACGGTCCGCCAGTCGCCGGGCGTCGTCGCGACCTCGACCAGCGCCGTCCGCTCCGCGCCGTACTCGTCGAACGCCGACGTCCGCGCCGGACTGCTGGCCGTCCCGCTCGTGCCGGCCATGAAGTCGCCCGCGTCTACGAGGTAGACGTTCGTCACGACGTTCAACTCCGGCCCGGAAATCACCGGCACCGCCGACCCGAACTGGAGCGTGATCGACCCGCCGCGCCCGATCGCGACCAGGTCGCTCGTCTCGTAGTGCGAGTTGAACGGCGACAGATTCCCGGCGAAAGCGCCGCTACCGACGATCGGGTTGGGCGCGCCGACGGCCGCGGCGGTCTGGTTGTAGGTCGTGTTCGGGGCGGCGATGAACACGTTGCCCATCGTGTAGTCGGTGACGGCCGTGGCGAACGACGCGTTCGACGCCGCCGCGGCGCTAGCGGCCGGAAGCGCGGCCAGCGTAGCGGCGGTCAGAGCGCGGGACGATCGGGAGGGGAACAGACGCATGAGAGACTCCTTGTGCCGATTCGCGCGGCACGTGACGAAACGGAAGTCTTCGCGTTCAAGGGGGGGTGGTGATGAGCCGACGGCGACGCGCGGGGTGCGCGTCCGGGGGAGAGTGCTCCCGAGGCTCATGACCGGCCCGTCCCAAGTCGCGAGGACGTTACGGATTGCCCCGCCGCGATTTGCGGCGGGTCATGAACCCAGGGGCCGGTCTTCTGGCTCGGGACGGTGTATCCGATCGGTCTCGGGTGCGGGGGCGTGAACAAATCACGCGCCCTCGCCCGCCGGGCCTTCCCATCGAGGTGCGATCCTCGACAGTGACCTCGGCGGCCACGAATGTCCCTTACAGCGGCGCGTCCGCGGCGGATTCTAACCGCCTTCCCGTAGCCGGGCCCGGTCAACGCCGGTCCCGACAGGCTTCGCAGCCGCCCGTGGGCTAACGGGTCGCAACATAGCAGGGGCGGGGATCGATTCAAGGGCGCGGATGGGACGGGCGGCGCATTCCTCGCGTGTTGTCTGCGCCACCGCCCGCGCCTATATTGCCACCCGCTTGCCCGCCAAACGCATCGCCATTCTCGGCTCGACCGGCTCGATCGGCACCAACGCGCTCGACGTGATCGACCACCTCGGGCCGGATTACCAAGTCGCGGCGCTCAGCGCCCACTCGCAGTCGTCGAAGTTGCTGGAGCAGGTCGCGAAGTACAAGCCGGCCGCGGTCGCCGTGACCGACCCGCCCGCCGCTGCGAAGGTGAAGGCGGCGCTCGGGCTGCCCGGGGCGCCGCGGTTCTACACCGACCTCGCTGAGATGGTGCGACGCGACGACATCGACCTCGTCCTCGCTGCGGTCGTTGGGGCGGCCGGGCTGCCGGCGGTGTTCGCAGCGGTGGAGTCGGGCAAGGCGCTGGCGCTGGCGAACAAGGAGTCGCTGGTCGTCGCCGGATCGATCTTGATCCCACTCGCGCGGCGGCACAACGTGCCGATCCTCCCGGTCGACTCCGAGCACTCGGCCATCTTCCAGGCGCTGCACTGCGGGCAGCCGCGCGAGGTCAAGCGGCTGATCCTGACCGCGTCGGGCGGGCCGTTCCGCACCGCGCCGGCCGACCAGATCGAGAACGCCACCCTCGCCGACGCCTTGAACCACCCGACCTGGCGGATGGGGACGAAGATCACAATCGACTCGGCCACGATGTTCAACAAGGGCCTGGAGCTGATCGAGGCCTGCTGGCTGTTCGACCTCCCGCCGGAGCAGATCGACATCGTGATCCACCCCGAGTCGGTCGTGCACTCGATGGTGGAGTTCAACGACGGCAACGTGCTCGCCCAGCTCAGCCCGCCGGACATGCGGACGCCGATCCAGTACGCGATCACCTACCCCGACCGGGTCGAGTCCAACAGCCGCAAGCTCGACCTGACGCAGGCGTTCAGCCTGAACTTCCACCCGCCGGACCCCACCCGGTTCCCCGCGCTGGACATCGCCCGCGACGTCGCCCGGCGGGGCGGAACGCTCGGGGCGGTGATGAACGCCGCCAACGAGGCGGCCGTATCCCTCTTCATGGCCGGACGTTGCCGCTTCGGCATGATTTCCCGCGCGGTCTCGCATACAATTGCCGCCCACGCGGTTCAGCCGTCGCCGTCCCTTGACGATCTGATGGAAGCCGACCGCTGGGCGCGAATTACGGCCGAGAGCTACATCCAGGGATGATTGCGGAAGGATGGAACAGATCACGGCGCGTGATCGTCATCCAGCCCGCTTCCCCCCTTCCGTAATCCGACTCGTCCTTCCGCCTTCCGCCCTCTTCCTTCGATTCAAATGGAACTCCTCTCCAACGCCTTCTCCATCCTCCTCCTGATCGTCGGCTTCGGGTTCGTGATCTTCTGGCACGAGCTGGGGCACTTCCTGGCGGCCAAGTGGGTCGGGATCAAGGTCGAGCAGTTCGCGGTCGGCATGGGCCACGCAATCGTCTCGTACCGCCGCGGCGTCGGCGTGAAGCTCGGCAACACCCGCAAGGAGTACGAGGGGCGGATCAAGCAGTACCTCGACGCCAAGGCCGTCGGGACGCCGCCGGCCGAGTACTCCGAGCAGCAGATGACCCGCGCCGCAGAGGAGCTGGGCCTCGGCGAGACCGAGTACCGCTTGTCGTGGATCCCGATCGGCGGGTACGTGAAGATGCTCGGGCAGGACGACATGCGCCCGGGCGCCGACGCCGAAGACCCGCGCGCGTTCAACCGCAAGACGGTGCCGCAGCGGATGCTGGTCGTGTCGGCGGGGGTGATCATGAACATCATCCTGGCGGCGGTGCTGTTCATGGTGCTGTTCCTGTACGGGTTCAACGCGCCGGCGCCGACCGTCGGCAACGTGATCCCCGGGTCGCCGGCCCAGATCGCCGGGCTGCGCGTCGGGGACACGATCCTCGAGTTCGACGGCCAGCCGCAGCACGACTTCACGAAGATCTCGCTCAACACGGCCTTGGCGTCCCCCGACCGGCCGATCGACGTTAAGGTCCGGCGGTTCGACACCAAGAAGGAGGAGGTGCTGAAGATCCAGCCCGTCCGGCCGGAGGGGGCGACGTCCCGCGCGTTCCTCGCGCTGGGCATCCTGCCGGCGCCCAAGCTGGAAGGGCCGCTGAAGCGCGAGATGCCGAAGGAGCCGAAGAATCCGGCGCTCGAGCTGCCCGACTTCCGGGCCATCCGGCCGGGCGACGCGATCACGCACGTCGACGGCAAAGCGGTCCGGCCGGAGGAGTTCTACGTCCTCGACCAGGCGGTGCAGGCGTCGGACGGCAAGCCGGTCGAGCTGACGGTCAAGCGCGCGGGGGGCGCGGTGGAGACGGTCAAGGTTCACCCGCACTTCCCGCTGAACGACAGCGAGTTCGTCCCTGGGCCGTTCTCGATCGCCGGGCTGCAGCCGCGGACGCGGATCGAGCACGTCGCCAGCGAAGACTCGCCGCTGCTGAACAAGGTCCAGCCGGGGGACGTGGTCAAGTCGATCGCGGTGCGGCCGGCGAACGCGCCGGCCGGCCAGCCGGGCAACCTCGTTCCGGACGTGTCGGTGCCCGGGTTCATGAAGAGCGTCGGCGAGGCGGGGACGAACGGGCAGACGGTCGAGTTCGTCCTGATCCGCGACGGCAAGGAACTGCCGCCGGTCGAGGTCAAGGAGATGATCAAGCTCCCGGGCGGGCGGCGCGGGGTGGGGATCCGCCCGGCGTACGAGGAGCAGACGCCGGTGATCGCCGCCGTCGCCGAGAACAGCCCGGCCGCGAAGGCGAAGGAGGCGTTGCCGGCGGGCAGCCTGATCACCGCGGTCGACGGCAAGCCGGTCAAGACGTGGTTCGACGTGCAGGACGCGCTCTCGACGCCCGGCGACCACGCGCTGACGCTGCTCCCGCCCAACAGCGAGAAGCCGATCCAGCGGACGCTCAGCCTGAGCGACGCCGACGCCCGCACGGTCGCGGGGATCCGCCTCGGGGTCGCGATCGCGCTGGCCGAGCTGAAGATCCTCCGCCAGACGAGCAACCCGCTGACCGCGATCGGCTGGGGCGCGCTGGAGACGCGGGATTTGATCCTGCAGTTCTATGTGACGCTGCAGCGGATGTTCGGCGGCACCGTCAGCCCGAAGAACCTGATGGGCCCGGTCGGGATCGCGGACGCGGGGGCGCGGTTTGCGTTCAAGGGCACCGACTGGCTGATCTGGTTCCTCGCGATGATCAGCGCGAACTTGGCGGTCGTGAACTTCCTGCCGATCCCGATCGTGGACGGCGGGCTGTTCCTGTTCCTGATCATCGAGAAGATCCAGGGGCGGCCGCTCAGCAGGCGGGCGCAGGAGTTCGCGCAGCTGGTGGGGCTGGCGATGATCCTCAGCGTGTTCCTGATGGTCACGTACAACGACATCGCGCGGATCTTCTCGTTCTGACGTCGCCGGCATTTCCACCCCCCTGCTGTGATCACACGACGTTTTCACTCACGGGCGGGACGCCCGTGCCACCTCATACCAGCTCGTCGAGCTCCGTTACCAGGCGGTCGAAGTAGGCCAGGGCGGTGTTGACTGGCTCGGGGGATTCCATGTCAACGCCGGCGTCGCGCAGCAGGTCGAGGGGCCACTTGCTGCTGCCGCCCTTGAGGAAGGTCAGGTAAGCGTCGAGCTCGCCGTTGGTTCCGTTGAGGACGCGCTGGCTGAGGGCGATCGCGGCGGAGAGGCCGGTCGCGTACTTGTAGACGTAGAACGCGCGGTAGAAGTGGGGGATCCGCAGGCACTCGAGCTCGAGCTCCTTGTCGATCGCGAAGTCGGGGCCGAAGTAGAGGTCGAGCAGCTTGCGGTACTCGGTGCGGAGCGTGTCGACGGTCAGCGGCTGGCCGTCCTCGACGAGCTGGTGGGTGATCTTCTCGAACTCGGCGAACATCGTCTGGCGGAGGATCGTGCCCCGGATGCCGTCGAGCTGGCGGTTGACCAGGTAGGCCCGCTCCTTGTCCGACTTCGCCCGCTTCATCAGGTGCTCGGCGAGCAGCATCTCGTTGAACGTGCTGGCGACCTCGGCGACGAAGATCGTGTACCCGTAGTACTGGAACGGCTGGTGGCGGGCGCTGTACCACGAGTGCATCGAGTGCCCGGCCTCGTGGGCGAGCGTGAACACGTGGTCGAGGACGGCGGGCTGGAAGTTCATCATGATGTACGGCGGGCCGTCGAACGTGCCGTAGCTGAACGCGCCGGACTGCTTGCCCGCGTTCGGGTAGCGGTCGCTCCAGCGGGCCGTGGTCAGGCCGTCGCGGAGCGTGCGGGTGTACTCCTCGCCGAGCGGCTCGAGCGCGTCGATCACGACCCGGACGGCCTGGTCCCAGGTGTGCTTCTTCTCGAGGTCGGAGAGGATCGGCACGTACGTGTCGTACATGTGCACGCCGTCCTTGAGCTTCATCTTCCGCTTGCGGAGGTCGTAGTAGCGGTAGAGGGCGGGCAGGTTGTTGTGGACGGACTCGATCAGGTTGTCGTAGACGCTGAGCGGGACGTTGTCGGCGAACAGGGCGGACTCGCGGGCGCTCTTGAACCCGCGGACGCGGGCGTAGTAGACGTCGCGCTGAACGGAGCCGTTCAGGGCGGCGGCGATCGTGTTCTTGTGGGCCTCGTACTGCTGGTAGTACGTGTGGAACGCCGTCTTGCGGACGGCGCGGCTGGGCGAGTGGAGGAACGCGCTGAAGCTCGAGTGCCCGAGCTCGATGCTCGTGCCCTTCTCGTCCTTGATGGTCGGCCACTTCAGGTCGGCGTCGTTGAGCTGGCGGAAGATCTGGTTCGACGCCTCCGACATCTGCCCCTGCATCGCGAGGAGCTGCTCCTCCTTGTCCGAGAGCGTGTGCGGGCGGTAGCGGAGCGTGCGCTCCAGCGCGAGCCGCCAGGGGGCGAGGACCGGGTCGTCGAGGAGGCGGTCGACGGCCTCATGCGGGATCGCCATCAACTCGGGGCGAATGAAGCTGGCGGCCTCGGCGGCCTGGGTGGCGGCGTGCTGGTAGCGGCCCTTGCGCTTCTGGGCGTCGGAATCGCCTTGATCCTCGGCGGTCTTCAGGAACGCGTAGACGCCGAGCCGTTCGGCGGCGCGGTCGAGGTCGGCGTCGAGCTGGAGCAGGTCGGCCAGCGTTTGCGGGGACTCGCCCAGGCGGCCCTTGTAAGAGGCGTACTCGGGGATGCGGGCGGACCAGGCGGAGAAGGCGGTTTCCCAGTCGCCGTCGGTCGGGAACAGGGCGGACAGGTCCCAAGTGTCCTGCGGCTTGACCTTGGTGCGCGGGGGGAGGGTGAGGGTTTTGCCCTTGGCGTTAGCTGACGGCTTGGCGGCCGTCCGCCGAGCGGGGGCGGGCGCGGGGCGGAGCGGGGCGGGCTTGGACTTCCGTGTCGCGGCTCGGCGGGGGTGGGGCTTGGTCTTGGCCATGGGGGTATGTGTTAACGCGGGGGGCGGTCGGGGGCAACGGGGAGGGGACGGTGGGTTCGTTTTGCAGTTTCGGGCGTGCGGTTGTTGCGCCGTGTGGCGCGGTGCGGCGCCGTGCGGCGCCGTGCGGCGCCGTGTGGCGCCGTGTGGCGCCGTGTGGCGCCGTGTGGCGCCGTGTGGCGCGGGGGAATGCCATTTTGGCAAGTGGGTTCGATTCGCAGAGCGTCCGACCGTCGTCGGTCGGACGGGGCGGCGCGAACCCTCACCCGGGCGCTCTCCCGGATTACCGGGCGAGAGGGGAAGTGGGCGGCGCGGCGGTCGGTTGCGCGAATCATGGGCCTCCACCTATGGGGGTGGTGTTGCGCGCCGGAGATGTGCCAGGCGCGGGCGCGCGCGGTCGGGGTGGGGCTTTCGTTGGGGATTTGCGCCCGGGCGTGTCTCGGTTTTCGAAGTTGAGTGTTGCGCGGGGAGCGTGTCGGCGGCGCAACGGAGTGCCCGGAAGCGGGCTGTCACGATCTTGCTTACTCCGGCGGTATATGCGTGGGGATGACGGGTCGGCGTGAATTAACGCGTAGGAGCTTGGCAGGCGATGGGACACGAACGGAGCAAGACGGTGGCAGTGGTCGGGGGTCGGGTGACGCGGGCGTTGCTGGCGGCCGCAGCGGTGGGGGCGGGGCGGACGGAGGGGGCGCACATCAGCGCGGCGTGGACGGGCGCGACCGGGGTCTGGAGTTCGGCGGCCAAGTGGTCGCCGGGGACGGTTTACCCGGACAACGGGAACGGGAACACCTTTGACGTGACGCTCGAGGGTGGCGACAACGTGGCGCTGGACGTCAGTCCGACGATCCAGGCGTTGCGGCTGGACGGCGGCGTGCTGACCACGACCGGGCGGCTGCTGACGTTGAAGGACCGGTTCCACTGGACGAGCGGGATTCTACAGGGCGGGGGGACGGTGAACGCGGAAGGCGGGTTCGAGGTCTCGCAGTTCGGCGACAAGTGGACGACGGGGGCACAGGTGATCCGCAACTTCGGCCCGGGCGTGTGGGCGGGGGACGTCTCGAACGAGCCGCTCGCGATCTTCATCAACCGGCCGACCGGGCAGGTCGAGCTGCGGGCGGGATTGTACAACGAGGGGATCTTCAGCAACGAGGGGACGCTGGCGATGACGAACGGGGGGTCGTTCCGGATGCGGGCCGCGGAGTTCCGGAACAACGGGACGGTGCGGGTGGACGCCGGCACACTGGCCCTGGAAGGCGCCGGTTCGCACGGCGGCACGTTCGGCGGCACGGGGCGGGTGGAGATCTCGGCGAACCAGACGTTCCGGGCGGGGTCGCGGGTGGAGGTCGGGGAGGTGGTGGTCCGCGGGTCGGCGTCGACCACGACCGTGGACGGGTTCTACGGGGCGGAACGCACGGAGGTGCAGGCGGGGCATTTGGCGATCAACGGGCCGCAAGGGTACGGGCCGGCGGCGCGGGCGCGGGCGTCGTCAACCTTTGCACGGCTGACGTTCAATACGGACGCCCGCGGGACGGGGTCGGCGAACTTGGCGGTGCAGGCGTTGGCGGGGGGCGCGGTGAGCTTCGCGACGCGGCAGCACCTGAGGGAGCTGTCGGTCAGCGGGGGCAGTTCGACGGCGACGATCACGCCGGGCGGGGTGCCGGGGTCGAAGCTGGTCGCGACGCGGTCGCTGGTGGTGGACGAGGGCGGGCGCGTGAACGTGAACGAGCACGCGGTGGTCGTCGATCACGACGGCGGGGCGTCGACGCTCGGGGCCGTCCGGAACCACGTGGTGTCGGCGTACGCCGGGGGGACGTGGGAGGGGCCGGGGGTTGGGAGCTGGGCGGCGGCGCTGTCGGGCGGCCGGGCGGCGGTGGGGTACGCGGAGGCGTCGGACGTGCTGGGGATCGGCGGGGCACAGACGGCGAGGTGGCTGCGCGAGACGGTGGACGCGACGTCGGTGCTGATCCGGTACACGCTGGCGGGCGACGCGGACCTGGACGGGGCGGTGGGCTTCGACGACCTGGTGCGGCTGGCGCAGAATTACGACCAGTTGGTGCCGGCGGGCGTCGCGGGGTGGTGGTCGCGCGGGGACTTCACGTACGACGGGAAGGTCGATTTCGCGGATCTGGTGAGACTGGCGCAGAACTACGGCGACGCGCTGCCGCCGCTGCCGGACATGGCGCGGGGGGCGTCGGGGGACTTCGCGCGGGACGTGGCGGTGGCGTTCGCGAGCGTGCCCGAGCCGTCGGGGGCGGTGGCAGCGCTTCTCGCGCTCGCGGGCGTGGGGGCGAGGCGGCGGCGGTCCCAAGCACCCGGTCATTTGCGGCGGGTGGCGGAAACGGCGGCGGCGCGGCGGACGGTGGGGGCGCCGTCGGGGCGGGGGTCGGGGCGGTCGTCGGAGAGTTGTTCAGGAGGTCGGCGTTTTGGTTCGAGGAGCCGCGTCGGATCATGGCGCACGGCGCCGGGTTCGGGAACCGCAAGCGACCTCTGATGCGGCGTTGTGCCCCGCGACTCGCGGGGGGTGGGCGGGGGCTTTACCGGAGTTCGACGGAGGTGCGCTTGTCGGATCTGTCGGGGAAGCCGTAGTCGGCGCCGGGCCCGCCGAAGAGGGCGTCGACGCCGGCGCCGCCGTCGAGGACGTCGTCGTCCTCGTTGCCGTAGAGGGTGTCGTCGCCGTCGCCACCAAAGAGGGTGTCGTTACCGGTCCCGGCCTGGAGGAGGTCGTTGCCGGCGCCGCCGTGGAGGCCGTCGCCGGCGTCGCCGCCGGTCAGGGTGTCGTCGCCGTCGTTGCCAAAGAGCTGAATGCGGAGGTATCCGTAGGCGACGGCGGTGGCGGTGGCGGTGGCGATCAACGTGTCGTCGCCGGCCCCTCCGCGGATGATCTCGACGTCGGGGAGGACGTTGTCGCGCTCGTTGCGTTCGCCGTCGCGGTTGCGGCCGTCGGCGGAGACGGTGACGGCGCGGGTTCGGGCGGAGTAGTCGGCCGTGTCCTCGACCAGGTGGCGGTATTCGCCGCTGCGGCCGCCCGAGAGGACGTCGCCCCCCGCGCCGCCGTCGAGGACGTCGGCACCGGCGTCGCCGAACAGGTCGTCGTTGCCGCCACCGCCCCGCAGGCGGTCGTCGCCGTCGTCGCCGTGGAGCACGTCGTCGGCGTCGCCGCCGGTGAGCGCGTCGTTCCCGTCGCCGCCGGAAAGGGTGGCGCGGGGGACGGGGCCGGCGAGGGTTACGGTGTCGCCGCCCGCGCCGCCCTCGATGCCGACCGAGGTGATCGAGGCGAGGGGGTAGCTGAGGGAGACGCCGTTCAGGTCGAGGCGGAGGGTGTTGGCGGCGGGGTCGGCGGTCAGGGTGATCGCGTCGCCGCGGCCGGTCGCGCCGCGGACGCGGAGGTGACCGGCGCGGACGCGGACGTTGGGCGTCAGCGGCACCGGGACGTGGCGGAACCGGCGGCGGGCGGACGCGGCGTCGAACGTCCAGTACTCCGAGGCGTGGGTGTCGGCGCGGACGACGATCCGGGCGCCGAGCGTGGCGACGTCGGCGACCGGGCCGGGGAGGGCGGAGAGGGGGGCGGTGCCGGCTGGGGTGCCGTCGGACCTCCAGAGGGCGTTCTGATCGGTGAAGAAGAGGGCGCCGCCGAGGGTGACGAATTTGCGGACCTCGCCCCCGAGCCGGTCGAGATTGCCGACCCGACGGGTGCCGGCGACGGTGCCGTCCGTGCGCCAGAGGACTGGCGCCCCGTCGTCGTTCGCCGTGAAGTAGAGGAGGCCACCCGCGGCGGCGAAGGTGCCGGCCCTTTCGAGGTTGCCGTACCGGTCGCGGCCCGCGCTCCAGACCTGGCGCGTGCCGCCGGCGGTGCCGTCGGTCACCCAGAGCTCCTCGGTGCGCGGGGCGTGCCGGCGCTGGGGGTTCATGAACTTCGTGAAGTACAGCTTCCCGCCGACGACCCTAGCGGGCGTGAGCGTGTTCGTGCCGAAGGCGAGGGACGCGTCGAAGTCCGCGACGGTCGTGAACGCGGACGTCGCCGGGTCGAGGGCGAAGACGCGGGCGGACGCGTCGCCCACGAGGAGCAGCCTGCCGTTGACGGCCTTGGGCCGGTGCCAGGGGATCTGGACGCCGTCCGGCAAGGCGACGCGGGCGAGGGCGGGCGTGCCGCCGGTCGTGCGCCACAACTCGATCGGCGCGTCGCCGCCGGGCTGGCGGGTGAGGAAGACGGTGTTGCCGACCGGGACGATCTCTTGGACGTGATTGTCGCCGAGGTCGGCGACGAGAGCGGTGCCGGCGGCGGTGCCGTCGGACTTCCAGAGCCGGTGGCGGCCTTCGACGGAGGTGGTGAAGTAGAGTTGACCGTTGACGTCGGTCATTTGGGCAACGTGCGCGTCGTCGGGGCCGGGCGCGAGGTCCTTGACGAGGCGGGTGCCGGCGGGGGTGCCGTCGGTCCGCCAGAGCTCGAGGCCGTGGTCGGGGTCACTGACGGTGAAGTAGGTGGCGGCACCGATCGTGAAGAAGCGGGGGTTATGGTCGAGGGAGCCTCCTTCGCCGGGGTAGATGTCCTTGACGAGGGTCGTGCCTTGCGGGGTGCCGTCGGAGCGCCAGAGTTCGTGGCCGTGGACGCCGTCCTCGTTGACGAGCAGGAGGCGGCCGTGGGCGGCGACGACCTGCGCGAGGGGCGGGGGCGGGGGCCGTTGGAGGCCGGGGGAGCTGACGATCGTGACGAATAACGTGCGCGGCTCGAGGGGCTCGAGGCGGGGCGGCGTCGATCGAAGCGAGCGGGTGGCGCGGGACATTTCCCCTCCGAGGCGTGGGCGGCGCGCGCGGTGCGAACCGGCCCCAGCAGTTTACGTGGCGGGGGGAGGGGAGTGCAAACGGGATCGGCACGGGCGGCCCACAGGGGTTCGCGAAGCCGCGAGCGACCGTCCGTCCGACGCTGTGGGCTGGGGATTTGGGACGGCGGTGCGGGTTGCGCGGGCGGGTCAGTCCTTGTCTTGTGTTGCCATGTCGACGACGACGGTGCAGGCGAGGATGAGGGGTTCGTCTTCACCCGGAGCGATGTCGACGCCGTAGGTGTCGGAGAAGGAGAAGTAGCGCTTGGAGACGGTGGCGACGGGGCGGCCGTCGCGGGTGAAGCTGTACTCGTGGTCGAAGAAGCTGCCCTCGACCTCGAGGTCGCCGGGGCCGGGGCCGTCGGCGTCGACGTCGACGGTGAAGCGGTTCTTGAACAGGGTCCAGCGCTTCTTCTTGACGACGGCGGCGAGTTGGCCGCCGCGGTGGATCTCGTACGTCGGGCCCCAGGAGAGGAGCTTCTGGCGGATGTAGGCGAGCTCGCGGCCGGCTGAGTCCTGGAACGAGAGCTTGTCGCCGAGGGAGATGGCCTTGCCGTCGACGAAGAAGCGGTCGTGGCCGTCGGCGTCCTTGATGGTGAAGTCGTCGCCGAAGCCCCAGAGTTTCTGTCGCATGAGGTAGCGCATGGGGTCAGCTTATGCCGCGCGGGCGGATTAGGGGAGGCGGGAAAATGGGACGATCGAGGGGGGGGGCGGCGACGCGGCTCGATGTGCCGCGCGGGATGCGGGGTGAGGCCCGCGCGATCAACGACCGGGGCGACGCGGTCGGCTTCTTTGTTGATCGCGGGACTCGCCCGGTCAGGTGGGCGGCTGGGGGGACGGCGGCAACGGAACTCGGCGTCCTGGGCGTGGGATCGGGCGGCTTAAGCGAGGCGATGCCGGTCGCGATCAACAGCCGTGGCGACGCCGTCGGGACCGTGAAGGACTACCGCACGGGCAACCGCGCGGTGGATCGCGCCGTGATCTGGTCGGCCGGTGGCACCGCGGCCGTGGTGCTGCCCGGGCTGCCGGGCCTGGGGCTTGAGACGCGTTCCAGCTCTGCGTCCGACATTAACGACGCCGGCATGATCGCCGGCGCGGTCGCGTTGTACTCGGGCGACCAGTACGTCCAAAGCCGACCGGTTTTGTGGAATGCCGACGGGACGGTCACGGACCTCGGACACGGCCTGATCAACCGGATCAACAACGTCGGCGACCTTATCGGGATCGGCCCGTCGGGCATGGGCGTGGCGGTCTGGCCGGCCGGCGAGCCGGGGTGGGTCGGGTTGAACTCACTGATCGACCCGCAGGGCGGCTGGACGCTGAAGGAAGTGGTGGACATCAACGACGGCGGCGTGATCGTCGGCACCGGCGACTTCGACCCGGACGGGGCCGGGCCGATCCGATCCCGGCGGGCGTCGTTCCGCCTGACGCCGGTGCCCGAGCCGGGCGGGGTGGGGGCGGCGGCCGTCATGGCGCTCTGGGGCCGGTTGCTCGCGCGGGGCCGGCGCGGCCGGGGGCAACCCGGCGGTTCCTCGCGAGGACCGTGTGCGGGCCGTAAGGGACGACGCGCGTCCGGCGCGCCGTGAGCGACCGCCGCGCGGCCCGCGCACCTACGCCGGCGCGATGAGCTCAACGCGGTTGCCGAACGGGTCGCGGAACTCGAAGCGGTCGTGGCCGGGGATCGCGACCGATTCGAAGATCTCGAAGCCGGCCGCCGCGAGCTTGGCGCGCCACGCGGCGACGTCGTTCACGCGGTAGGCGACGTGGGCCTTGGTGGCGGCGCGGTCGACGCCGTCCTCCACGCCGACGTGCACCTGGCGGTCGCCGACGGCGAGCCAGAACCCGCCGCGCGGCTTGAGCGCGTCGGGCTTCTCGATCTCGGGGAGGGCGAGGAGTCCGCAGTAGAATTGGCGGGCGGCGTCGACGTCGGACTTCGCCACCGTGATCTGCACGTGATCGACGCCGAGGATGGACGGGGTGGGCATGGCCTGCGTTCTCGCGGAAGGCGGACGCCCGTGCAAGTCGGAGCGCGGCGGCCCGCGACCGGCTGTCAGTCGCCCCACCCGTCAGCGGGCCGGGCGATCGGGCGGCGGAGCGGCTTGGCGGCGTGGGTCGTCGCGGACGCGGCCTTAACGTCCGGCCGCCGCGCCGCCGGCGGGAGGGCGGGCGACGCCGCCGTGGTCCCGGTCGTGAGTTGATCGACGGGCCGCGCGGCGAGCGCCGCCAGGGGCGCGAGGCTCGCCTCGTAGTTCTGCGCGAGCAGGACGAGGTCGTTGAAGTCGGTGCGGCCGTCGTAGTCGAAGTCGCACTGGAAGTAGAACCGGCCGGTCGCCTCGTAGTTCTGCGCGAGGACGACGAGGTCGGCGAAGTCGACGACCTGGTCGAGCGTCGCGTCGCCGGCCAGCGTGTGGCGGAACAGGACGGCCGACGCGGTCACCGCGTGCCCGGCGAACGTCGCGGGGAACGCGGCGAACAGGTCGGCCGCGGGCGCGAAGCCGACGCCGTCGCTGGCCGCGCTCGCGCCGGCGAGCGACGAGTGGATCGCGCCGGCGTCGGTGGGGCTGGTGCCGTTCCACACCCCGTTCGCTCGGCCGGCCGTCAGCCAGGCGGTGGCGGCGGCGGGCGTCGGCGCGGCGGGGCCGTCCAGGATCAGCGCGCCGCCGGCCAAGTCTACCGCCCCCTGCACCGTCGCGTCGTTGCTCACCAGCAGGGCCGCGCCGGCCCCGATCCGCAGCGTCCCGCGCGGGCGCACGAACAGGCTGCGCACCTTGTCGTTCCGCGCGAGACGGACCGTGGCGGGCGTGTCGCCGGCGGACGCGTGGTCGGCGTTGACCGACAGCACGTCGCCGCTGTTGACGGTGCTGGCCTCCGGCCCGGTGTCGACCTTGACCAGGCCGGTCGCGTCGGGGACGGAGACCGTGTCGTTGCCGTCGCCGGTGTCGATGGACACGTCGGAAAGGGTGCCATTGACGGTGACGGTGTTCGGCCCGGCGCCGCTCAAGAGCGAACGGAGCTCGACCGCCGCGGTCGTGACCGTCGCGCTCGACGCGGCGAAGCGGAACCGCTCGGCGGTGTCGACGGAGAACGTGAACGTGTTCGACCCGTTGCTAAGGCGGTCGTCCAGCGTCAGCTCGTCGTCCCCGCCGCCGCCCTCGAACGTGACCGCCGCCCCGACGGCCGTCGCCAGCGGGGTCGTGGCCGACCCGAGGACGACCGCGTCCGGGCCGCCGCCGCCGACCACCCGCAGCGACCCCGCGGCCGCCCGCACCGCCAGGCGCGAGCCGGCCGCGGCGGGCTGGAACACGCGGACGCCCTCGACGGTCGCGAGCGGGTGGCTGCGCCCGCCGTCGACGAACGACGACCCGTTGAGCGTGCTGTCGGCGAACGCCGCGCGGGCCTCGTTGCGGTACTCGACGACGTCGCCCAGCCCGCCCTCGCCGAACACGGCGACCGGCGCCAGGACGGTGGCGGTCGCGTCGCCCTGCCCGAGGACGAACGTGTCGTCGCCGCCGCCGCCGCGAACGGTCAGGGCGGCGTCGGTTGTTACGCTCTCGACCTCGAACCGGTCCCCGCCGGCGCCGCCGCGGATCGTCAGCGGCACCGGGCGCGAGATCGAGACCGGAACCGGGGCCGAGACGTACCCGGGGTAGTAGCCGTACGTGCGCGGCGCGGTCGCGTTCTGGTCGTTCACGCTGACCGTGCCGTGGCCGACCGGCGCGTTCTGGGTGTACCCGAACAGCAGCTCGATCCGGCCGGCCAGCGCGGTCAGGTCGCCGGCGCCGACGTTCACGTGCGTCTCGCGGTTGCCGCCGACGTTGACGCGCGAAGTTCGGACCGACCCGGGCAGCGCGTCGAAGTCGACCTGGCCGGGGCCGAGCACGTCCCCGCCAGCGCCGTCCGCGGCGAAGAACTCCTGCTCCTCGAACGCCGTCGCGGCGATCCGCACGCGGGTCCCCTTGCTGACGACCGGGTTCCCGACCGAGAGCGTCTCGACCTCGGTGGCCGGCGCGTAGTCGTCCTGGCGGTCGTCGAAGTCGATCGCGTCGCGCCCGGCCCCGCCGGTCAGCGTCGTGTTCGCCCACCCGTTCGAATCGAGGTCGCCGCCGCCGACCGAGAACTCGTCGTCGCCGTCCCCCGCGGCGACCGACAGGCGCAGCGCGGCCGGCTTCGCGCGGAGCGTCACCTCGTCCGCGCGGTCGCCCAGGACGACGTCCAGGCTCTCGACCGTCGCGTCGCAGGCGAACGTGCCGGACGGACTGAAATCGGAGTGCGAGACGCTGGCGGTGAACCGGTCGCCGGCGGTCGGGGCGTCCACGAAGAACGCCGTGCCCAGGTCATCGATGCCGTCGAGGGCGAGCGTGTCGTTCCCCCCGCCGCCGGTCAGCGACACGAACAGTTCCAGGTCTTCCAACGACCGGCCGACGTTCACCGCGTAGTCGTCCCCCTCCCCGAGGTTGACCGCGATCGATTGGTCGTTGTGGTTGAAATTGACTAAAGACCCGAACTGGACGGTGTCGTTGCCGCCGAGCGCGTTGACGACGACCTCGTCGTCGCGGTAGCCGATCACGGGCCCGTTGTTCACGCGGACCCTGTACTCGGAGTGGCTCCCGACCCAGTCGATCCGGATCATGTCGTCCCCGTCCGTCGCGTTGACGACGCGCGTCAGCAGCAGGCGGGGCTCCAGCGGGTCGAGCACGGCCGCCCGCGACGGCCGCGTGCCCGGGTGGCCGGCGGCGGCAGTGCGGCCGCGGGCGTTCCGGCGGCTTCGGTAAGATCGGTCGGACATGCGGGGGGGCCTCCGCCCCGACTTTCACCGATCCGGCCGCGTAACGCAACGAAAAAGAGAAACCCACCACTGCCGGTGGGCTTCTGCAAGATCGCGTCGCTCCAGAGCGGGGGAGGCCGTCTACGCCCGCGTCCGGAGGTTCTCCTGCTGTTCCATGTGAACCGCAGGCGCTCCTCGATCTTGGCCGCCGGCACCATCGGGTAGGCCGTCATGTCGCGAGCCGGCGGGCCGGCGGAATGGGACGCGGGTCACCTTCGCGCCCCTGCGGCCGGCCGTGGCGCCGGGCGGGGGACAGGGCGGGCGACGAGGGCGGTGGAGAAAGCCAGCTTGGCCTCTCGGCGCGACTGCGAGGCCGGGGCGGCGGCGGTGCGTGGCGCGGGGGCGGCGGTCGGCGCGGCCACCGTCGCGGAGGCGGCCGCGGGCATGGCGGTGTTGTAGTTCTGGGCGAGCGAGACCAGGTCGTTGAAGTCCACCAGGTCGTCGTAGTTGAAGTCGCCCTGGAAGTAGAACCGCCCGGCGGTGTCGTAGCTCTGGGCCAGCTTGACCAGGTCGTTGAAGTCGACGGCCCGGTCGAGCGTGGCGTCGCCGGTCAGGGTGTGGCGGAACAGGACGGCGGCGGCGGTCACGGCGTGGCCGGCGAACGGCGCGGGGAAGGTGGCGAACAGCCCGGCCGCGGGCGCGAAGCCGACGCCGTCGCCGGCGGCGGTCGCCGCGGCGAGCGACGAGTGGATCGCGCCGGCGTCAGTCGGGCTCGTGCCGGTCCACGCGCCGTTCGCCAGGCCGGCGCGGAGCCAGGCGGCGGCGGCGGCGGGCGTCGGGGCGGCCGGGCCGTCGAGGATCAGCGCGCCGCCGGCCAGGTCGATCACGCCCTGCACGGTCGCGTCGTTGGTCACCAGCAGGGCCGCGCCGTCGGGGATCTGGAGCGTGCCGCGCGGGCGGACGAACAGGCTGCGCACCTTGTCGTTCCGCGCAAGACGGACCGTGGCGGGCGTGTCCCCGGCGGTCGCGAAGTCGGCGTTGACGGAGATCACGTCGCCGCTGTTGACCGTGCCGGCCTCGGGCCCGGTGTCGACCGTGACCAGGCCGGTCGCGTCGGGAACGGTGACCGTGTCGTTGCCGTCGCCGGCGTCGATCGCGAGGTCCGACAGGGTGCCGTTGACCGTGATCGTTGTGCCGTAGCGGCCGGCCCGCAGCGTGCGCAGCTCGACGTTGGGCGTCGTCACCGTCCCGTCGGGCGCGAACGTGCCGGTCAGGCGGAACCGCTCGCCGGTGTCGAACCGGTAGTCGTCGGTCTCGGTCGAGTCGTGGTCGTCGAGCGTCAGGTAGTCGCCGGCGCCGCCGCCGCCGTCGAACGTGACCGGCGAGTGGAGGATCGTCTCGAGCCGGCCGACGGCGGCGCCGAGGACGACGCCGTCGTCCCCGCCGCCGCCGACCACGCGGATCGTGCCCGGTGACGATCGCACGTCGAGCCGCGAGCCGCCGATTTGCGGCTGGAACACGCGGACGACCTCGACGCTCGACTGGGGGAACGTGCGGCCGCCGTCGGTGTAGTTCGAGCCGTTGATCACGCCGCTGGCGAAGTGGCCCTTGGCGGTGTTGTCGAACTCGACGGCGTCGCCGAAGCCGGCGTCGCCGAACGTGGAGACGGCGCCTCGGAGGTTGGCGGCGACGTCGCCGCCGCCGAGCGTGAACGTGTCGACTCCGCCGCCGCCGCGGAGGACGACCGGGGTGAGGGGGGCGGCGGCGCGGACGTAGAGCCGGTCGTCGGCGCCACCCGCGTTGATGGTGATCGGCACGGGAGCGGTCGCGTCGGGCAAAAGGGAGACCGCGATCGGGAACGGCGCGGTGAAGCCGCCGGCGGCGAGGTCGAACGTGCGGGCGACCGTCGCGTTCTCGTCGTTCACGTTGACCGAGCCGCCGGCGGCGCTGAACCGCAGGTCGACGCTCCCGGCCACGGGCCCGAGGTTGCCCGTGCCGACGTAGACCGCCGTCGGCCGCACGTCGCCGGCGAGCACCGTGGTCGACGCGATCGAGCTGGAGACCGCGGCCAGATCCACCCGCGACCCGAACGGGTCGCCGCCGCGGGCGTCGGCGGCGTCGACCGTCTGGCGCTCGAACGTCGTGTACGACACGCTCGCGCCGCCCCCCTTGGTGAGCAGGTTGAACCCGAGCGTCAGCGCCTCGGTCTCCTGCGGCGAGTAGAGATCGTTCATGTCCGCAATCGTGATCTCGTCGCCGCCGCCAGCCCCGCCGGAGACCGTTGCGTTGACCCAGCCGTTCGAATCGAGGTCGCCGCCGCCGAGGAGGACGGTGTCGTCGCCGCCCCCGCCGCTGGCGGTCAGCCGGGTGGCCGCCGGCTTGGCGTTGAGCGTCAGGAGGTCGGCTTGGTCGCCCGTGTCGAGCGTGACGTTCTCGAGCGCGGCGTCGTACCGCAACGACCCGGGCGGGAACGACCCGGGCGGGGCGGACCTGCGCGAAACGGAGACTGCGTGCCCGCCGCCCGCCGCCTCCCCGACCGTGACGCGCATCGCGTCGTCGCCGAACCGGTGGTCGAGCGCGAACGTGTCGACCCCCGGGCCGGCGTCGATCCGGCCGGTGGACTGGAAGAACGTCAGGTCGCCGCCGTTGTCGACCAGGTCGGCCCCGTCGCCCAGGTCGAGCGTCAGGTTCGGGCGGACGCCGCCGACCGACTCCAGGTTGCCGAGCAGGACGGCGTCGTCCCCGCCGAGCGCGCGGATCACGATGTCGGGGTCGCGGGTGTTGATGTTGAGGTTGATGGAACCATCGACCGTGATGTGGACGTAGTCGGGGCGGCTCGGGTCGTCTCGCGAGATCCGGATCGTGTCCGGCCCCATGGTCCCGAAGACCTCGGCCGTCAGCAGCAGCCGCGGCTCGAGCGGCTCGGCCCGGGCGGCGCCCGCGCCGCGGCGGCGGCGGCGCCGGTCTGCCGGACGGGGCGTGGAAGGCCGGCGGCCCACAAGTCGGTTCATGCGTGCTCCTCTCCCGGCGCAAAGATAGACAATCGGGCCACGCCGGCTCAAGCGAAAAAGCGAGAAGCCCGTCCTCTTGAGGACGGGCTTCACAGCATGCGTTCCGATCGGTCGTGGTCGCGCGGCGGTTACGCCAGCGTGCCGAGGTCTTCCTGCTGCTCCATGTGCTGCCGGAGGCGCTCCTCGATCTTGCCGCCCTCCTGGTCGACCACGCCGAGCACCTGCTCGTGCAGGCCCTTGCCGGCCGGCACCATCGGGTAGACGTGCTCGTTGGGCTCGACGACGAAGTCGACGACGACCGGGCCGTCGTGGCTGAGCATCTCGTCGACCACGCGCGGGACGTCCTCCTTCGACTTAGCCCGCAGGCCCTTGATGCCGAACGACTCGGCCATCATCGTGAAGTCCGGGTTCTTCATCACGGTCTGGCTGTACCGGCGCTGGTAGAACAGGTCCTGCCACTGCTTGACCATGCCCTGGAAGTCGTTGTTCAGGATCGCGACCTTCACCGGGATGTTGTACTCGGCGATCGTCGCCAGCTCGTAGCAGGTCATCAGGTACGACGCGTCGCCGTCGATGTCGATGACCGTCTTGCCCGGGGCGCCCAGCGCCGCGCCCATCGCCGACGGCAGGCCGTAGCCCATCGTGCCCAGGCCGCCGCTGGTGATCATCTGCCGCGGGAACCGCCAGCGGTAGAACTGGGCGGCCCACATCTGGTGCTGGCCGACGCCGGTCGTGATGATCGCCTCGCCCCTGGTCTGGCGGTTGATCTCCTCGATCACGTACTGCGGCTTGGCCTTGTCGGTGTCGTCGAAGTACTTGAACGGGTACCGCTTCTTCCAGCCGTTGATCTGGGTGAACCACTCCTTGCGGTCGCGGTGCTCGATGTGCGGGAGCATCAGCTCGAGGCTGACCCGGGCGTCGCCGCAGACGGTCACGTCGACGTCGACGTTCTTGCCGATCGACGACGGGTCGATGTCGATGTGGATGATCTTCGCGTTGGGCGCGAACGTCGCGAGGTTGCCGGTCACGCGGTCGTCGAACCGGGCGCCGATCGCGATCAGCAGGTCGCACTCCTGCACCGCGTAGTTCGCGAACGCGCTGCCGTGCATGCCGAGCATGAACAGCGCCTTGGGGTCGTGCTCGTCGAACGCGCCCATGCCGAGCAGCGTCGTCGTGCACGGGATGTTCCCGCGATCGGAGATCTTCCGCAGCGCGTCGGACGCGCCGGCGATGATCGCCCCGCCGCCGACGTAAAGGATCGGCTTGTTGGCCTTGTTGATCAGCTCGGCGGCGGCCTCGGCCTGCTTCTCGTGCTGCGGGTGGGTGATCGCCAGCTTCCGCTTCTGCACGATGTGCTCGCGCGGCGTGTCGTCGACCTCTTCGGTGCAGATCCCGCTGGTCACGTCCTTCGGCAGGTCGACCAGCACCGGGCCGGGCCGGCCGCTCGTCGCGATCAGGAACGCCTCGTTGATCACGCGCGGCAGCTCGCGGACGTCCTTGACCAGGTAGTTCCACTTCGTGCACGGGCGGCTGATGCCGGTGACGTCGGCCTCCTGGAACGCGTCGTTGCCGATCACCTTGGTCGCGACCTGCCCGCTGAACACCAGGATCGGGATCGAGTCCATCTGAGCGGTCGCCAGCGGGGTGATCGTGTTCGTCGCCCCGGGGCCGGACGTCACGACGCACACGCCGGGCTTACCGGTCGCCCGGGCGTAGCCGTCGGCGCAGTGGCCGGACGCCTGCTCGTGGCGGTTCAGGATGAACTTGGCGGGCGTCTTGTAGAGCTGGTCGAACACCGGCAGGATGGCCCCGCCCGGGTAGCCGAACATCGTGTCGACCTTGTGCGGCCCGATCAGCATCTCGTGGAAGATCTGCGCCCCGCTCTTCCCCTTGTACCGCGGCTTGGCAGGGGTGGACGGCCCGGACGTCTGAATGTTGCTCTGCAGCGTGCTCATGGTTAGCGATTCCTATTCGTCGGTAAGCCGGCCAATGTAGGGATATCCCTCGGCCGATTCAAGAATTATCGTGGGATTGTTCTAACGATTACGGCGCGAAGTCGTTCGATGGAAAAACCGGCGGGGAGCCGGCAGCAGAGGTGGGCCGATCGTGCCGGCGATCAGGATCGGGAAGACCCTGGATCAGGCCGGCCGGCCTATCGTACGACGACCGTAAGTCGAGAAGAGGGGCGCACGGGCAGGAATATAGAATCCCCGCCCCGCGTCGTCAAGCACGGCCGATTCGCCGCTTGCGGCTCAACGGGCACGAGATCTCCGTCGCCGCCCCAGTGCGAGCGCGCCCGCGAGCACCGCGCCCACACCACCCGGTTCCGGCACCCGCGCCGCGTCCCAGGCGTCGGCGAACGCTGCCGTGAACTCCGCCCCCCCTGCCGCCGCCGCCGGCAGCGCCGCGTCGTAGTTCTGCGCCAGCGCGACGAGGTCGTCGAAATCGACGATGCCGTCCAGCGTGAAGTCGCCACGGGCCCACCAGGAGTCCGTCACCGCCGACACCGTCGAGTCGTAGCTCTGCGCGACGCGGACGAGGTCGCCGAAGTCCACCGAGCCGTCGAGATCCGTGTCCCCCTTGAGCGTCAGGCGCACGAGCAGGGCGTGGGGGTCGACCGTCCGCCCCATGAACGCCGCGCCCGTCTGTGACCCGCTGAGACCGAGCACCTCGGCCGCCTCCGCGTACGCGACCGCCAGCGACGGCCCCGCGAGCGACGACCGCAGGGCGCCGTCGATCATCCGCTGCCGCACGCGCGCCACCGGCGACGTCGTGCCGACCGGGTAGTCCACGACCACGCCGCCGTCGCCCACGTCGAGCGTCGCGTCGCCGGTGAGGGTCAGGGCCCGAGTCAGGACCGTCCGCCGCGCGCCCGGCGTGATCGCCGCGGCCGCGGAGCCGCCGAGCGCCAGCGCCCGCAACGTCTGGCTGGCGGCGAACTCGACGTGAGCGGTCCCGGTCGCGGTGACGGCGAGGTTGGCCCCGCCGTCGCTCGCCAGCCGGGTCAAGCCCCCCGCCGCGGTCAGCGCCGCGCCGGCGCCGTGCGCTTGCGGGCCCGAGATCTCGAGCACGCCGTCGCCGGTCTTCGTCACCGTCCGCGACGCGGCGATCTGCAGCGGGGCGCCGAGCACGAGGCGCGACCCGCGGTCGACGAACGTCTCCGCGTGGTCCTTCACGGCCAGCGGCACGTTCACCGCGTGCGTCCCGCGGTTGAACACGTTGACCCGCGCCGACCCGGACGCGACGTCGAGCGACAGCGTGCTGGTCCCCGAGATCGAGTAGCCGTTGGCGTTGTCGAAGTTCAGCGTGCCGAGCGTGACCGGCTTGTCGAGCACGACCGCCCGGTCGGCCGTCGCCCGCCGCAGCAGGTTGGCCGTCGCGCCGACCGCGTTGGGCGCCCCGCCCGTCCAGTGCCCGGCGTGCGACCACGTCGCCCCCGCGTCGGTGTCGTACGTCCACTGGTTGGCGGCGACGGCCGAGGGGTTGTAGTAGACGTCGTCGAGGAAGATCGTGCTCGTGTCGGCCGTCCCGGCGAACTGGATCGAGTCGAGCGTGACCACGTTGTTCAAATGTCCGTCGGACCCGGTCACCCACTGGTCCCAGTGCGTCGGGTCGGCCAGGAACCACTCGTACCGGTGCCACTGCCCGTCGGGCGTGACGTTCTGGAAGTACGCGCGGTCGCCGGTCGTCGGGTCGTCGAGCGCGACGCTCACGCGGAGGTCGGGCGTCGTCGTCTTCAGCCAGAACCCGATCGACCCGATCGACGCGACCGGCGTGTTCGCCTCGAACGTCGCCGCCGAGCTGCCGCTCGCGCCGTTCCCGGACAGGTGCCGCGCGAGGAACGACGGGCCGCTGCTCCCCCGGTTGATCACGATCCGCTGCGCGCCCGGGCCGGTGCGGCCGCCGGCGGTCGGGTCGTAGTCCGCCGTGGACGACGGGGCCACGTTCTGGTTCGACCCGGACTGCGTCACCGCCCACTTGAACGGCCCCTCGTCGCCGTCGAAGCCGGCGAGCGTTTGCGCGGGCGCGACGCCGGTGTTCGCGGCGAAGAAGTCGCCGATCGCGCGCTTGACCTCGTTCGACGCGGCCGAGTTGTTGAACATCGTCCCGTAGTCGAACGCCTGGACGCCGTTGGCCCCCTGCTCCTTCGCGTAGTTGAGCTGCGCGATCGTGTTCGCGTACGCGGTCGCGGCGTTGTCCTGAAGGTACGTGCCGAGGCCGACCATGATCCCGGCGGTCCCGCGGCGGCTCATCGCCTCGGCGACGTTGTTGCGGAACAAGTTGCCCGCGTCGGCGTCGAGGCCGGCACCGCCGCTGCCGAACCCCTTGCGGTAGATCATCGGCATGGCGGCGTCGAGCAGGCCGGAGTCGACCCACCGGGCCCAGTCCTGCTGGTAGGAGTCGAGGCCGATGTCGGCGTCGCGCCAGACGGCGGCGGTGAGCTGCGCGGCCGGCCGGGCGGTCTTCACCGTGTCGCGCACCTCGCGCACCAACGTGGTGATCTGGTCGGCCATGAACGCCTTGAACGCCGCCGGCGCGGTGATCGGCGTCTGCCCGGGGTGCTGCTGCTGGAACTTCGCGATCGTCGCGGCGTCGCCGGGGTACTCCAGCGGGTTGGTCGCGCCGGCCTCCTCGTCGTACAGGCGGATGTAGTCGAGGTGGAACCCGTCGACCGCGTAGCTGGCGGTGATCTGCCGGGCGACGTCGTTCACGTGCTTGCGGTAGTTTTCGTTGGCGGGGTTGGCGATCACGTAGCCGGTGCCGCCGGTCGGGAACGGCATCGGCGTCCCGTCCGCGTTGCGGATCCAGTACTCCGGGTGCTGGTTGATCAGGTGCTGGGCCGGCGCCTGCGGCGTGTAGTCGGCGACGTTGGTCCCCGTCTGCCGCGCCTGCCAGATCGGCATCGTGTTGATCCACGCGTGCACGCGCAGCCCCCGCGCGTGCCCCTCGGCGATCGCGATCGCCAGCGGGTCGTTCGTCGCCGTGACGCCGCTCGCCCGGACCTCGAGGTTGCCGTTGTTCCAGTAGTACGCGTCGGCCTGCCCGCGCACCTGGAACACGACGTCGGTGAACCCCAGCGCCTTCGCGTTGGCCATCACCCCCGCGATCGACGACGGCGCGTTGGCGACCGAGTAGTCGAAGCGGTCGACCCAGATCCCCCGGTAGGCGTTGAAGGGCGTCTGGTCCGCGGTCAGGTCGGCCCGCGCCCGCCCCGCGCCGGCAAGGAGACTCGCCCCTGCCGCCAACAGCACCGAGCCTCGCCCGATCCCACGACAGCCCTCGCGCATACGCACGCCGGGATATTATATAACCTTACTTGGATTAGCCAGACGAAAGTTGTTTGGCTGCACCGTTTGGCAAGGCGGCGGCGGACCGACCGACCGGACCGGCGCGAAGCCGGGGCGCGGCCGCCCTTAGGGGACTTACCGCGGCTCTTCGTACGTTTCGGGGTCGTCGGTGGCGCCGCGGCCTTTGCAGACCATGGCGCGGCCGTTGGGCCACTGGGTCAGGAACATGACCAGGCCGACGATCGCCGGGAGCAGGCAGGGCATCAGCGAGCGGGTCGCGAGGCAGCCGATCATGCTGAGCAGGCCGCCGACCTCGAGCGACGCCCAGAGGAGGGTCATGCCGGTCAGGTAGTTGCGCGGGGGGACGCACTCGCCGGTCCAGTAGCGCTTGAAGTAGCGGCTGCGGACGAAGAAGAACGCCGGGACGACGACGACCATGTACGCGACGGTCGCGAGGAACCAGGCGTCGGAGAACGGGATCGTGCCCGGCGCGCTGCGGGCGTCGTGCCCCTGCGAGAAGCGGTGGACGACGTACAGGAAGAAGACGAACGGGACCGCGAGCATCGTCAGCCAGGTGTACCAGGCGTAACGGAGTGCGCGTTCCGGGGTGAGTTCGCGTGCGGCGGGTTGCCCGGGTGCATGAGACGAAACGAGTGTGGCCATAGGTGAGGCTCCTCTCTCAGGTTCGTTTTGCCTGATGCAAGCTTGATACCGCCGGGCGAGCGGGGTCAAGGTTAAATCGTGCGGCGGGCTATGAAGTTGGGTTCGAGTCGATCTGCACGGACGCCTGTTCCGACCCGCCGGACGCATTCGCATGCGTGATCGAAACGGTGAGCGACTCGCGGGCCGACAAGTCGCCGGGGAACCGGAGGGTCAACCATGTCACGCGGGTCGGCGGCTTGGAGTAGCCCGAGTAGATCAACTCCTTACGCACGTTGGGGGGGAGGGCGTACGAATCGGCCTCGACCTTGGCGGCGGGCACCTGCTCTTGACCAGCCTGAACCGTGACCGTGTAGCGCGCGGGGTCGGCCGGCAGGGACTCGTCCCACGTGACGACGTGGACGAGCGACTCGGTCGCGCCGCCCGCGCCGGCCACGCGGCGGAGGTCGGTGATCTGAAAACGGCGGTCGGCGGAAAGCAGCGGAAGGCGGTCGCGCGTGCTGAGCACGTTCGGCTCGCCGCCGCGCTCGGTGTTGACCTTCGACACCCACTCGCCGGCCAGCTTGGGGACGAAGCGGCTGACCTCGGTCGAGACCGGGTGTGGGAACATGTACGGCAGCCGCCGCTTGACCGGGTCCGGCATCGACATGGCCGGGGCGGCGGGGTCGAGCTTCTTTTTGAACAGGATGACGGCGCCGGGCAGGCTTATCCCTAGGAATAAAGTCAAGAAGAGGACGTTCGCACGGTTCTCACGGGTCATACGTTTCATCTTAGTCAGCCGGGCCACAGTAGGTGGTTTAAACGACGCGGGTTCCTCTTTTTTGCGTTGTGCCGGCGGCGCGGGATTCTTTATCATTACAGATCACCTCGCGTAAATGCCTGAGCCGGCACTGCGGCAGACCTTGGGACGGCAGGGACAAAATGAGCATCAAGATCCTCCTCGTGGATGACCATCGGATTCTCCGGCAGGGGCTCCGCAGCCTGTTGACCGTGGAGCGCGACTTCGACCTGGTGGGGGAGGCGGAGGACGGGCGGTCGGCGGTCGACATGGCGCACCGGCTGGCGCCGCACGTCGTCGTGATGGACATCGGGCTCCCCGGGTTGAACGGGATCGAGGCGACGCGGCAGATCATCGATCTGCAGCCGTCGGTGCGGGTGATCGCGCTGTCGGCGTACGCGGACCGGCGGCTGATCGCGGAGGTCCTGAAGGCGGGGGCGTCGGGGTACCTGCTGAAGGAGTCGGCGTTCGAGGAACTGTCGGAGGCGATCCGGACGACGGCGGCCCGGCGGGTGTACCTGAGCCCGAAGATCGCGTCGGAGCTGGTGGACGACTACGTGCGGATGAGCAAGGAGCCGGCGCCGTCGGTGTTCGAGTCGCTGTCGCCCCGCGAGCGTGAGGTGCTGCAACTGATCAGCGAAGGGCACAGCACGAAAGAAGTCGCGCGGGTGCTGAAGGTCAGCGTGAAGACGGTCGAGACGCACCGGCGGCAGTTGATGAACAAGCTGAACCTGTTCAGCGTGGCGGAGCTGACGCGGTACGCGATCCGGGAGGGGCTGGTGAGTTTGGAGACGCGGCCGGGGATCGCGGCGGCGGTGTAGCACGACGATCGACCGGGGCGGGCGCGGAGAATGCACCGCGCAAAGCAAGAGGAGTCGTGCCCGGTCGGGCACGACTCCTCTTGCTTTTGAACGGGTTGGCGCTCGGCGTCATCCGCGGCGGCGCTTCAGGACGGCGACGTGGTCGTCCCGGAGCGTGTAGGCGGTGTCGCTGACGGCCAGAAGCCACTGGAGGCGTTCGGGGTCGGACATCGCCTCCCAGGCGGAGCGGGTGACGTCGGCCTTGAACTGGGTGCGCTTCAGGCGGCAGAGCGCGTGGTGGACGGTTTGGTCGTCGACGCCTTGAGCGTGACCGCGGTCGAGCAGGTGGAAGCGGATGCCGGCGATGACGGTGTCCGCGTTAAGGGTGAGGGACGGAGAGCGGCCGGGGGCCGACGGGTCGGGGACGAGGTGCGTGACGGACGACGGCTGCTGCGCGGATCGACGCTTGATCATCGGGGCCTCCACTTGGTTCCCCGCGTCCGGTTTCTGCCGGTCGCGTTGCCGAGGGGTAGAGCAACTTCCGTGGCACGACCGGACGGCTGAGCACGCACCCTCGAAATTCCTGAGGCCGCATGGGTTTGGTGCGACACGGCGGCGGTTTGGGCAAAGTTCGCCGAATGGGCACGCGTCAACGTGACCGCAATGGGCGTGCAGGATGTCGCGGGGTGACGCGGTGACCGGCGCGGGCGATTCAGGCGTGGGGGAGTCAGGGTCGGGAAAACCGCCGGAGCGCCAGGCGGGAACAGCGCTTGCGAGACTTGGGTCGTGTAGCGCGCCGGCACGGGACGCCGGGGTGCGTGGAACAACACTTTGTCTCTCTGGCGAGAGGAGCCTCATGCGAAAGACGGCGATCTGGATTGCGGCGGCGACGTTGGCGCTCGGCGGCATGGCGATGACCGGGTGCGATACCGGCAACGAAGGGAAAGGCGGGTCGGGGTCAGAGAACACGAACCGCAACACCGGCGGCGCGGGCGGCGGCGGCGGCGCGGCCGGCAGCTCGGGCGGCAGCTCCGGCGGCGGCGGCGGGTCGGTGACGGGGCCGACGTCGGGCACGAACATGAGCGGCACGAACACGCGCGAAGGGGCGGCGACGCGGCCGAGCGGCACGAGCAACACCGGCGGCACCGGCGCCGGCACCGGGATCCCGGGCGGGACGAGCGGCGGCGGACAGGCGCCGTCCGGCGGGGGCGCGAGCAGCGGCACGGGCGGCGGCGCGGCTGGCCAACCCGGGACGGGCGGGAGCTCGGACGCGGCGGGCGCGGGCACCGGCGTGGGCGGCGGACAGCGCAGCGGCGGCAGCGGGGGCGGGACCGGCGGCAGCACGAGCGGCGCGGGCGGCGGGTCGCCCGGTGGCGGTGGGGGCGCGACCGGTGGTGGGGCGTCGAAGTAGCGTTACACGGTTCCGACTCCGCAGGAGTCGGCGTGGACGGATGGATCCGCGGACGGATGGATCGTCGTCAACCTGCGGCGGCCACGGCGGTGACTGGGTCACCGCCGTGGCCGCCGTTTATTTGGCGGGTGGTGCGGACGAAATCGGCGACGGCGTCGGTGAAGACGTCGGGGTGTTGGACGAGCCAGTCGTGGTTTCCGAGGGGGTAGGTGTAGCCGTGCGCGTGCGGGATCAGGGCGTGCATGCGGTTGCCAACGGACGGGCGGGTGACCGTGTCGCGTCCGCCCCAGGCGATCAGGGTGGGGACGCGGACGGCGCGAGCGACGGCGGACATGTCGGTTTCGATCGCGAGGCGGAGCTGGCGGGCGATCGTGCGCGGGTGTCGCCGGAGGTTGCCGAGGAAGTTGGGGATCAGGCGGACGACGAAGTGGGGCTCGAACGGGCCGCAGATTGCGCAGCCGGCGAAGACGGCGGCATAGTTGATGGCCGGGTCGTACCCGACGCTGTCGACGAGGGCCAGGCGGGCGAGGCGGTCGGGGTGGGCGGCGGCGAGGAACGTGGCGATCGCGGCGGAGTTGGAGTGGCCGATCAGCGTGACGTCGGTCAGGTCGAGCGTGCGGAGGAACGACGCGGCCCAGGCGGCGTAGCGGGGGAAGTCCCACGGCGGGTTGAGGTCGGCGCCGCAGCCGCAGCCGGGGAGTTCGAGGGTCAGGACGCGGAAGCGGGTCTCGAGGGCGCGGGTGGTGCGTTCGTAGACGGCGGCGCGGGCGAACGGGCTGATCATCAGGACGACGGTGGGGCCGCGGCCGGTGTCGGTGTAGCAGCCGGCGAAGCCGTCGATCGTGATCGGGTGGGGGTCGAGGGGCGTCACGGCGGACAGGGTAAGGCGCGGGCGTCAGGGCCGGGACGCCCAAAGTGTGACGGAGGCGGAAGTTAGTGGCGGCAGGGCGAGCCGGCGGGGTTGGAAACAACTTTGCCGGCCGGGCGGCGTAGTGTAGATTGCATCCGGTCGCATCCCACGTCACATAAGAAGAAGGTAAGCACCCGTCATGACTCTCGGTTCGCTCAAACGGCTGGTGTGCGCGGCGGCGGTGGTTGGGGGGTTGGGGGTCGTGGTTGCGCGGGTGCGGGGGGAGGGGCCCGCGAAGCCGCAAGCGGCCAAGGCGGGGGCGGCGGACTCATCGGATGAAATCCGGTTCAACCGGGACATCCGGCCGATTCTGTCTGAGAACTGCTTCCTCTGTCACGGGCCGGACAAGACCACGCGGAAGGCGAAGCTACGGCTGGACGTTCGGGAGGACGCGGTCGCGAAGAAGGCGATCGTGCCGGGGGACGCGGCGCACAGCAGCGTGATCGAGCGGATCGTGACGACGGACGAAGACGACCTGATGCCGCCGGCCGATTCGGGGAAGAAACTGACGGCGGCGCAGAAGGAACTGCTGAAGAAGTGGATTGCCAGCGGGGCGGAGTATCAGCCGCACTGGGCGTACGTGGTGCCGACGCGGCCTGAGGCGCCGAAGGTGAAGGACGCGGGGTGGGTGCGGAACCCGATCGACGCGTTCATCCTGTCGGCGCTGGAGCAGAAGGGGATCGCGCCGTCGAAGGAGGCGGATCGGCGGACGCTGCTGCGGCGGCTCAGCCTGGACCTGATCGGTTTGCCGCCGACGGCGGAGGAGGTCGAGGCGTTCGTTCAGGACAAGTCGGCGGGCGCGTACGAGAAGCAGGTGGAGCGGCTGTTGGCGTCGCCGCACTTCGGCGAGCGGATGGCGGTGGCGTGGCTGGACCTGGCGCGGTTCGCGGACACGGTGGGGTACCACGGGGACCAGAACCAGCACAACTTCCCGTACCGCGATTACGTGATCGACGCGTTCAACAAGAACAAGCCGTTCGACCGGTTCACAATCGAGCAACTCGCGGGGGATTTGCTGCCGAACCCGACGACGGAGCAGCGCGTCGCGACGGGGTTCAACCGGCAGAACATGATGACGCGCGAAGGCGGGGCGCAGCCGAAGGAGTATCTGGCGAAGTATACGGCCGACCGGGTGCGGACCGTGTCGGCGACGTGGCTGGGGTCGACGTTCGCGTGCGCCGAATGCCACGACCACAAGTACGACCCGATCACCGCGCGGGACTTCTACGCGCTGGGGGCGTACTTCGCGGACGTCAAGCAGTGGGGCGTGTACATGGACTACACGTACACGCCGAACCCGGACCTGCGCGGGTACAGCAACGACCACCCGTTCCCGCCGGAGATCGAGGTGGAGAGCCCGTACCTCAGGCAGCGGATCGAGCGGCTGAACGGGAAGATCGCGGGCGTGGTCGAGCGGTCGGCGGAGGGGCGGGGGGCGGACGCGAAGCGGTCGGCGGCGTTCGAGGAGTGGTGCAAGACGTCGGCGGAGTTCCTGCGGAAGTCGCCGGGCGGGTGGGTGACGCCGGCGGTGGCGCAGGTGACGTCGCACGTCGCGCCGGCGACGCCTTCGAAGCCGGGCGCGAAGCCGCCGACGGCGGCGGCGGAGGCGACGGTCGAGGCGGACGGGTCGATCGTGTTCACCGGCAAGGCGCGCAAGGGGGAGGAGCAGCTGGTGGAGTTGAACCTGCCGGCGGGGTGGGTGTCGGCGGTACGCGTCGAGGTGCTGCCGCACGCGAGGCACAAGAACAACGTCACGCGCGACGGGGCGAAGAGCACGAACGTGACCGTCGCGGCGACGCTGCGGGCGAAGGCGGCCGGGCGGGACGCGAAGCTGACGTTCTACCACGCGGACTCGGAGACGAAGGAAGCGCGGTTCGCGAACGGGTACGAGGTGATCGGCGTCGCCAGCGGGTGGCGGACGGTGGCGGGCAAGTCGCAGGCGGCGCAGTCGGCGGTCTACCTGTTGGACAGGCCGTTCAAGGCGGCCGAGGGGGACAAGCTGACCGTCGCGGTCAAGAGCGACAACGTCGGGAGCGCCCGCGTGTCGGTCAGCCCGTTCGGCGGGTACGCGTTCCACGCCGAGCGGCGGGCGGAGAACCTGGCGACGGCGCTGGCGGATCGAGAGGGGGCGGGGCGGCTGGCGGTCGAGGAGGCGTACCTGCTGTCGACGGCGGCGGACGCGGACGCGTTCAACCAGTACAAGCCGCTGTACCGTGATCTTCTCGAGTGCCGCGGCGGCAAGGCGCGGACGATGGTCACGGAGGCGCGCGAGCCGCTCGTGCAGCGCGTGCTGCCGCGCGGGAACTGGCAGGACGAGACGGGGGAGGTCGTGTTACCCGCGCCGCCGGGGTTCCTAGTATCGCAAGACAGGGTCACTGAAGTGACCCCGCCGGGGAAACGGGGGACACGGTTGGACCTGGCGAACTGGCTGGTCTCGAAGGAGAACCCGCTGACGGCGCGGACGTTCGTGAACCGGCTGTGGAGGCAGTTCTTCGGGAACGGGTTGTCGGCGGTCGCGGACGATCTGGGGGCACAGGGGGAGCCGCCGTCGCACCCGGACCTGCTGGATTGGCTGGCGGTGGAGTTCCAGGAGGCTTGGGACGTTAAGCGGATGGTGCGGTTGATCGTGCTGTCGTCGGCGTACCGGCAGTCGTCGAGCCTGCGGCCGGAGCTGCGGGACGTCGACCCGAACAACCGGCTGCTCGCGAGCCAGAACCCGCGGCGGCTGGAGGCGGAGTTCGTCCGGGACAACGCGTTGGCTGTCGCCGGGCTGCTGACGCGCGACATCGGCGGGCCGAGCGCGCACCCGTACCAGCCGGGCGGGTACTACGTGAACTTGCAGTTCCCGAACCGCGACTACTTCGCGTCGGCGGACGAGCGGCAGTACCGCCGGGGGGTTTACGCGCACTGGCAGCGGACGTTCATGCACCCGATGCTGGCGAACTTCGACGCGCCCAGCCGCGAGGAGTGCACGGCGGCCCGGAACGTGTCGAACACGCCGCAGCAGGCGCTGACGCTGCTGAACGACCCGAGCTTCGTCGAGGCGGCGCGGGTGTTCGCGGCGAAGCTGCTCGCGGGCGACGCGGGGAAGGTGTCGGACGACGAGCGGATCGGGCGGGCGTACCAGGACGCGCTGGGGCGGGGGCCGAAGGGGAAGGAGCGGGAGTCGCTGACGAGGTTCCTCGCCGAGCAGCGGGCGTTTTACACGGCGAACGTCGAGGACGCGAAGAAGCTGGCGAACGTGGGGCAGGCGTCGAACCCGGCGGAGGTGGACACGGCGGAACTGGCGGCGTGGACGTCGGTTTGCCGGGTGGTGTTGAACTTGCACGAGACGATCACGCGATACTGAGCTGGTCGTTGGCCGGAAGGTTCTACTCGGGCAGACATGAATGTCTCCACCGGGGTGCGCTGGGGTCGCACCAAGGGCTGTTCGAAAGGTTCGTTCAGGGCAGACGAGAACGTCCGCCCCACCGATTGGAAGCAGCTATGAAGACGTCTGGCGCGATGGATTTCGAAGCACATGCGAAGAGCGTGAACCGCCGGTCGTTCCTGACGCGCAGCGCGTACGGGATCGGGGGAATGGCGCTGGCGTCGCTGGTCGGTCAGGGCCGGGCGGGGGCGGCCGGGACGCCTGCGGTGAACGGGCGGTGGGCCGGCACCGTGAACCCGCCGCACTATCCGGTGAAGGCGAAGCGGATCATCCACCTGTGCATGGCCGGCGGGCCGTCGCACTTGGAGACGTTCGACTACAAGCAGAAGCTGAAGGACCTGGACGGCAAGCCGTTCCCCGAGTCGTTCACGAAGGGGCAGCAGCTCGCGCAGTTGCAGAACACGGAGCTCAAGGCGCGCGGGCCGTTCTGCGGATTCAAGAAGTGCGGGCAGGCCGGGATCGAGATCTCGGACCTGTTCCCGCACATCCAGTCGATCGCCGACGAACTGTGCGTCGTGCGGTCGATGCACACCGAGCAGATCAACCACGACCCGGCCCACGCGTTCTTCAACAGCGGGTCGATCATCAAGGGCCGGCCGAGCATGGGGTCGTGGATGCTGTACGGGCTGGGGGCGGAGTCGGAGAATTTGCCCGGGTTCATCGTGCTGACCAGCGCGGGCAAGCTCGGGCAGCAGCCGGTGTCGGCCCGGCAGTGGTCGAGCGGGTTCCTGCCGAGCAAGTTCCAGGGCATTTTGTTCCAGTCGAAGGGGGACGCGGTTCACTACATCGGCAACCCGGACGGCGTCTGCCAGTCGACCCAGCGGCAGGTGATCGAAGAGGTGCGGCGGCTGAACGGCATGCTTGAAGAGGACCGCGTCGACCCGGAGATCGCGACGCGGATCGCCCAGTACGAGCTGGCGTTCAAGATGCAGACGTCGGTGCCCGAGCTGATGGACTTCAAGAGCGAGCCGAAACACGTGCTCGACGCGTACGGCGTCGCCGAGCCGGGCGACGGGTCGTTCGCGAGCAACTGCCTGATGGCCCGGCGGCTGGCCGAGCGCGGCGTGCGGTTCATCCAGCTCTACCACCGCGCGTGGGATCACCACGGCACCATCGAGCCGGGCATGCGCGGGGCGGCGCTGGACACCGACCAGCCGACGGCGGCGCTGATCAAGGACCTGAAGGCGCGGGGGCTGCTCGACGACACGCTGATCCTCTGGGGCGGCGAGTTCGGGCGCACGCCGATGGGCCAGGGGACGGGGCGGGACCACCACATCCTCGCGTTCAGCGTGTTCATGGCCGGCGGCGGGATCAAGCCGGGGACGGTGTACGGCGCGACCGACGAGCTCGGTTACCGCGCGGTCGAGGACAAGGTGCACGTGCACGATCTGCACGCGACGATGCTGCGGCTGTGCGGCGTGGACCACAAGCGGCTGACGTACCGGTTCCAGGGGCGGGACTTCCGGCTGACGGACGTGCACGGGGAGCTGGTGAAGGGGATCGTGGCGTAGGTCAGGTACCGCCGCACCCGGCGTTTTACTCCCTCTCCCGAGGCCGCTCGAGACTTTCCCTCGCCGCGCGGTGCATCGGCCGTGGGAGAGGGCGGGGGTGAGGGGTCTTCCTGGAACGGCGGGCGGGCGGGCGGGCGGGCGCACCTGTCACTCCAAATGCCCCCTCACCCCGGCCCTCTCCCTACCGCGTTCGAGACACACGGCAAATGAGGATCAACCGTCGCGGCTGGGAGAGGGGGCCGGATCACGGCTGCGGCGGTTTTCGGCAAGTTGGTGCAGACCGCGCCTACCGCGCCATCTGGTCGAGGATGGCTTCCCACTTCGCGCTCGTGGGCTGGTCGATCGCCTCGAGCGCGCCCCAGTAGCCGTAGACCGTGTACGGCGTCGCGAGGGCGAAGTTGCCGAAGATGCCGCCGCCGCTGTGGTCGTGCCAGGCGCGGATCAGGTGCTTGTAGACGCCGCCCATCCGCGGGTCGTTCTGGGCGGCGGTCTTCAGCTCCTCGTTCTTGCCGTTGATCGCCTGGAGCGACTGCCCGGCCTCGTACGCGTGCAGCTCGACGCCGTAGTAGTTCGTCAGCGCCTTGTGGTCGCGGATCCAGGGGACGAGGCGGTCGTCGATGAAGTCGTGCATCCAGTCGAACAGCTTCTGCGCCGTCAGGTTCTCGTCGTCGATCGAGTCCATATCCCCCTGCACGCCGACGTACGGCGCGACGGAGATCGCCGAGACGAGCTGGTTGACCGGGCCGTACGCGCGGGCCAGGTACTCCATCGCGGAGCTGGTCCAGTACGTCGTGGCGATGAACCCGCCGAACACCGGGCGGACGCGATCGGCGAACAGGTCGGCCCCGTACTCCTCGCGGAACAGGGTCGCCATGCGGCCGAACTGCTTGCCGGCGTGCTCGGCGGCGCGGCCGAAGTCGTCGGTGCGGTTCGAGAGCGGGTCGTCGGCCATCGCGCGGCCGGCGATCAGGTTGTCGATCGCCTGCTGGAACGTGCCAGTGTTCCACAGCTCGTTGCTGAACTCGACGTGCACGGTCAGCGACGGGTCGAGCGTGTCGCGGAACAGGCGGGCCATCTCGCGGATGTAGTCGTCGCTCGCGTGGTACGGGACGTTGATCCAGACGTCCTTCTGCGTGAGGTTGGCCAGCTCGATGATCGACTCGTAGTCGACGCCGGTCGCGTTGGCGTTGGAGAACGTGCTCGGGCGGGTGCGGTCCGACCACTCGACGGCCGGGTTCCAGTTCGTCTGCATCCAGTCCATGAACCGGATCGGGCCGTTGAACGCCCGGACCTTGTCGAGGAAGACCGGGCGGAACGTCGGGCTGATCGACGGCTCGGCGTCCGGGCTGATGATCCGCAGGTTGTGCAGCGGGTCGTTCGGGTCGACGTTGGTCACGTACAGGTTGAGGATCTCCCCCTTCTTGTGGTCGAGGACGAGGTCGGCGGTGTAGTGGTTGCCGTCCTGCGACGTGATCGTGAACTCGGCGCCCATGCCGGTGAAGTTCACGTCGGCGGTGCCGTCCCACGAGACCTTGTAGACGCCGTCCGGGTACGTGCGGGCGTACGTCATCGCGCCGGCGTCGGCGAGCGGGTAGTTGTCGGCCGTCCGCGGGATCGACGCGTCCGGCTCGTATGGCTTCTCGACGCTGCCCCACTGGCGGAACATGCGGGCGAGGTCGGTGAACGCGCCGATCGTCGCGTAGTCGGACACGCCGTCGAGGTTCGTGCCGATGTTGGCGTAGTGCGACGGGACGGTCTTGCCGAAGTTCAGCTCCAGCACCTGGAAGTCGTGGAAGTCGATCTTGCCGTCGCCGGTGAAGTCGCCGTCGGACCAGATGCCCGTCTGGCCGTTGTTGCGGTGGACGATCTTGAGGTCGGCCGCGCCGACCACGCCGTCGCCGTCGGCGTCGCCCATCAGGCGGTAATTGACACGGGACGGGGAGGACGGCGCCGGAGACGCCGGGGCCGGGGCGGCGGGCTTCGCGGGAGTCGGGCTCTTCGCCGGCGCTGGCGCGGGCTTGGCCGGCGCGGGTTTAGCCGGGGCAGGCTTGGCAACCGGGGCGGTCTTGGGGGCAGAGGTGACCGGCTTGCGCGGCGTCGTCGGCTTCGTGCGGAAAACGTTCTCGGCGGCGGCGGGCTTGCCCGTCTGAACGGGCTTGGAGGCGGGAGCTGTCCTGAAAGCAGTCGGCTTGGTCGTGGCCGTCTGCTGCGCCGGGGCCGGGTTGGCCTGGGTCTTGGCGGCGGCGGGCGCCTTGGCGACGGGCGCTTTGACCGCGGGCGCCTTGGCCGCGACCTTCAACGCGGCGGCCTCCGTGGCCACGGACATGAACGTCCGGCCCTCCAACGTCTCCCAACTGGCGTACGCACGCCCTGCCGGGGCGCGGAACGATCGCTGGCCCATGGTGTCACTCCGATGAAGTCGCGTCACAGTTGCGTTGTCGCGATTGAATCCGTCCGCCCGCGGATGCCCTGGGCGAACGCGCCGCACGTCTGCCTTCCTAGAACGAACCCACTGTGCGGTGGGTTCGCAAGATACCTGATTTTTAACGGCCCGCCAGAGGATTCAGGGGACATCTCATGCAACTTTCATCCCGGCGCCGGGGCTGGCGCGTTATGAGTGTGAGGGGTGGAGGGATTGGGACGAGGGAGACCCGCCCGCTGAACCGGGCTCGCCGGGGGTGGGGTTGTCGGTACAATGCGGGGTCGGATGGCAGAACTGGTAAACGGTGATCGGGTGCTTCGGCTGGGGGCGCGGGGAAGCATGCTCTCGCGGATGCAGTCCCAAGGCGTGGCCGACGCGCTGGAGAAGCGGCACCCGGGCTTGCAGGTCGAACTGGTGCTGATCAAGACGACCGGCGACCAGGTGCAGGACCGGCCGCTGCACGACGTGGGGGGAAAGGGGCTGTTCACCAAGGAGATCGAACAGGCGCTGATGGCGGGGCAGATCGACCTGGCGGTGCACTCGTACAAGGACGTGCCGGTCACGATGCCGCTGGTCGAGCAGGCGGAGTTGGTGGTGGCGGCGGTGCCGCCGCGGGAGGACGCGCGGGACGTGCTGGTGGCGGCCGCGGGGGCCCGGAGCGTGCCGGAGTTGATGACCGGGGCGCGGGTGGGAACGGGCAGCCTACGGCGACGGTGCCAGTTGCTGGCGCAGCGGCCGGACCTGCTCGTCGTGTCGATCCGGGGGAACATCGACACGCGTCTGAAGAAGCTGCGCGGGGGCGATTACGACGCGATCGTGCTGGCGTTCGCGGGGCTGCGGCGTGGCGGGTTGTACGACGGGCAGGACATGACCGCCCTGGAGCCGGCGGACATGCTGCCGGCGGCAGGTCAGGGCGCGCTGGCGCTGCAGTGTCGCCGGGACGACGCGATGACGCGGGCGCTGGTCGGCGCGCTGCACGACCCGGCGACGGCAGCGTGCGTGGACCTGGAGCGGGAGGTCGTGCGGGCGCTGGAGGGGGACTGCCATTCCCCGATCGCGGCGCTGGCGACGGTCAAGGGAGGCGCGGTTACGCTGTCGGCGGCGGTCGGGCGCCGCGGGGGCGAGCCGCCGGTCGTGCGGGCGACGGCGACCGGGGAGGACGCGGGGCCGGTGCTGGCGGACGTGCTGGGGCAGCTCGAGGGGCTGGGTGCGCGCCAGTTGCTGCACGGGTGAGCTGTGCGGCAACACGCACGAGGGATGCGGAGAATGGGGCAGCCGCCTTTCCATCCCTCGCACTCGCAGAAGGTTTGGCGGAGCGATCACTGACCGCTACCGTTTGGCCGAAAAATCCGGGCGCTGGGGCGCAGGCGAAGGGACGGAGCGACGATGACCAGACGATCAACCCTTTCGTTGTCGGCTGCGACGGTGGCCGCGGTGGCGGTTGGGTTCGCGGTGACCGTCTCCCACCGGGGTGGCGCGGCGTCCGCGCGGAACGCCGTTCCTGCCGCCGCGACGACCGTCGGGACGCGTGTTGCAACCTCCCAAGCAGTTGCCGCCGCCGCCCAAGTTACGGTCTCGGGCACGGTGTCGCGAGGGGGGCAGGCTCAGGCGGAACGGGAGGTCGTCTTGCTGCGACCGACAGTCGAATCGGACGTCGTTGTACGCGGCCTACGCGAGCAGATCACCGAGTTCGGGAATTTTGTCGCCTTCAGCCGGAAGCACGCGAGGGACATGGAACGGGACGCGGCAAGGTTCCACCGAGCCGGCCGGACCGAGGAGGCGGCCAAGTTCGCGGCATTCGCCTCGAACGCGCGCGCCTCTGCCGACGAGGCTGAGGCCGAAGTGGCGAGACTGCAGGCCGCGCTGCGACAGGACCGCGGCGAGCGGACGGCGGTGGCAACGGCGCACGAGGCGACTCAATCGCGGCGGGGATTTGCGGGGGTGCTGGAGGCGGCGCGTGTCCGGTCCGAGGTCACCGGCCCCGACGGCGCTTTCACCTTTCAGGACGTGCCGGCCGGCCACTACGCCGTCTTCGCCTACGGCGGTTCCGAGGGGGCGAGCGGGTCGTGGCTGGTGCCGGTCGAGGCCGGGGGAGACGCGGTTACCTGCCGGCTCGACGATGCCAACTTCATCAAGTCTAAGAGACCAAAGACTGGCGACGCCAAGTGACGGGGGCCGCGCCCAACCCCGCACCGCAATGACCAACCGCTACATCGAGGGGCCGGAAGGTGGCCACCATCCGAACCCAGGTGCACTCCACCGTCGGGCTCCCCCTGCTCTTCGGCGGTGGTCAAGGCAGGCGTAGGCGACCGCTGGACGGTCGGCCTCGGGGAAGGAGGCCGAGACGTGCCTGACGGCGGGGCGCGTGCGGTACACTTCGGGCATGCGGTTCATCTTTGTCTTGATCGCCGCGTGCGTGGCCGTGGGGTGCGACCGGGCTGCGTCCGACGCGCCCGCGGTCCGGAAACTCCTGCCGGGGGACGCGCCGAGGATCCTGGACGGTGCGGACTCGCTGATCGTCTACTCGCTCGACCCCGACGTGATGGCCGAGGGCGAGCCGCGGTTTCACGGCTACGTGATCCGCTCCACCCGCACGGTGGACGACCGAGACCTCAAGCGCCGGGTTGCCGCCGCGGTCTTCGCGGGCGTCGCCGAAGGGGGTGCACGGGCCGCCTGCTTCGACCCGCGCCACGGGGTGCGGGCGACGCGCGGCGGTGCGTCGGTCGACCTGGTGATCTGCTTCGAGTGCTCGCAGGTGCGCGGCTACCCGCCGGGCGCGCAGACGAGCGCCGCCATCTCCGACGCGGCCAAAGCGGTGCTCGACGGGGTCCTGGCGAGTCCGGCCACGCGGCAGGCGAGGGACGGCGCGGAGGGGGGGTGAGGGCACGGCGCGTGATCTCGCGTCGAGTGCCACGTCGGCCAGCCGCCGCAGCTACGGCGAGGTGCTGAGTCCTGGTGCGGGCGTCCCGCCAGCGCTTGTCTTATAGTGCGGGCGTCCCGTGCCGCGTCGAAAGGACTGCCATGCGCGCTCGTCATCCCGTCGGACGCTCCTTCGTGATCCTCGCCGTGGCGCTCGGGTTGCTGGCCGGCGGTGCGACCGCCGAGGAACGAGATGCCGCCGTTGCCGTCGGGCCGCAACGGGTCGGCGAGCCACCGGTCCAGTGCGACGTTGCGCTCGTGCGCCGGGGCGACCACTGGTACTGCCAGGTCACGTTCCTGAACGACGGCACCGCTCACGCACGCGTCCCGCGACGCCCGCGGGGCTACCGGCTCGACGCCACCAAGGGGACGTGGCGGACTGGCATCGCGTCGACCGACGCAGGGACCGAACACATCAACTTGGCACCCGGCGAGGGGTACATCCATCAGATCAAGGTCGAGCGGAGCCCGGTGCCTGCGGGCGAGTACGCTTTGGAGATCATCCTTGCGAACAAAGACCGCGCCTGGCAGCCGAAGCCGGTGGTCGTTACGGTGCGCGAAGCGGAGCGTTGAGAGCACGGCCCGCTACGGCGCCCGGCGTCGGCGTCACGTTGACGGCCGCCCTCGCGGCCGGTAGCGGTGCCGATGCGCCTTCATGTACGCGAGCAGTTCCTGGTACTCCGCGTCGCGGAGCATGTACCCGAACACGGGCTTGTGCGCCGCGACCTCCTCGTATCGGAACCAGCGCGGCATGTCGTCGCGCGCTGGCCGGCACGTCGGAACGTCCTCGTAGAACCCGAGCACGACCGCACTGAACGGGTCGCGCCCGGCGTCCGGGCCGGGCGGCGCGTCCAGGCACCAGTCGGCATACGCGTAGACGCGGGCGATCAGCGACTCGTCAGGTGGGTCGCTGCGGTACCGTCCTGGAACTCGGTGAACAGCTCCCCCCAGAGCGACAGGACGTTCTCCGCCGCCGAGATGACCGGCCGGAGTTCGGGGAGACGCTCGATCGCCGCGGCGCGCCAGCGGGCCATGAGGCGCAGGATACCCCATCATCCCGTGTGAAGCAGCGGGTTCCCGCGCTGCCGAGCACGCGACGCGGCCCGCCGGCTGCCCGGTGAAAGTAGATCAGGCGGCAAGCGACTCGGGAACATGCGTGCTCCCTCGGCGTTTCACTTCCGCCGGCCGGGGCGTACACTGGCGCGCGGTATGGAACAGCTTATTGTGAACGCCATCGGGCCGGATCGGCCGGGGATCGTGGGGCAGTTTACCGGGCATCTGCACGACGCGGGGGCGAACGTGCTGGACTCGCGGATGGTGAACCTGCGGGGGCAGTTCGCGATCATCCTGCTGGTCGAGGCGGAGGCGGGGGCGGCGGGGAAGCTGCGGGAGTCGGTGCCCGCGTTCGCCGAGCAGATCGGGCTGCGGGCGAGCCTGACGGACGGGCGCCCGGCGGCGGCGCAGGCGCGGGGGATCCCGTTCCGGCTGAAGACGTACTCTCTGGACCAGCCGGGGATCGTGCATCGGGTCAGCGATTTGCTGCGGGAGTTCGGGGTGAACATTGAAGATTTGTCGGCCCGGCAGGAGTCGGCGCCGTTCGCGGGGGACCCGTTGTTTCTGATGGAGATGCGGGTGACGGTGCCGGCGGGGGCGTCGATCCAGGCCGTGCGGTCGAAGTTGCAGGCGCTGTGCGACCGGTTGAATTGCGACGTGGATTTTGAGCCGGCTTGAATTGTGAGAGTTGCTCGTTACTAGTTGCTGGTTGCTAGTGGGGAGTGCTAATCGTTGAGGCGCGGTGGGTGAGGTGGCGGCTCTGGCGCGGGGGCGGAAGGCGACCGGGGCGTACTACACGCCCGGGGCGCTGGTAGGGTTGTTGTTGGATCGGGCGCTGGGGCCGGTGGTGGCGGGGGCCGGTGGTCGGTCGGTGAGGGTGCTCGATCCGGCGTGCGGGGCGGGGGATTTCCTGGCGGCGGTGCGGGCGCGGTGCCCAAGGGCGTCGCTGGTGGGGGTGGATATTGATGCGGGGGCAGTGGCGGCGTGCGGGACGGCGGCGCCAGGGGCGGAGTTGTATGTGGCGGACGCGCTGCTGGAGCCGCCGGCGGCGCTGGGGGCGGGGGCGTTCGATCTGGTGGTGGGGAATCCGCCGTTCGTGAACGGGATCGAGGGGCACTTTGATCCAGGGTTGAAGCGGCGGCTTCGGGAGCGGTTTCCGGCGGTGCGGGGGGCGGCGGATTTGGCGCACTTTTTCCTGCACCGGGCGGCGGAGTGGGTTCGGCCGGGGGGAAGGCTGGCGTTCGTGTTGCCGCGGTCGGTGTTGAACTCGCCGGCGGCGCGGCACGTCCGGGCGAGCTTGCCGGCGCACCTGCGGCCGAATCTGATTTACGCGCCCGACCGGTGCGACTTCTTTCCCGGCGCGGCGGTTTTCGTCTGCCTGCTGGTGCTCGGGCCGGACGAGCAGTGTCTCGTCAGCACGGACCTGGAGCCGGCGGCGGCGACGTTCCATCCGGTGACGGTCACGGGCGACAACTGGTGGCGGGCGGCGATCGGGGCGGCAAGTCGAGCGCACTCTGGCGCGACGGTGGGGGAAGTCTTCTCCGTCGCCGCGTCGATGACGGCCGGGGACGCCTATGACTTGCTGCCCCACCTGGTTGACGACGCCCACGGCGCGGGGCCGAAACTGGTCACGACCGGGCTGATCGAACCGCGGGAGTCGCGGTGGGGGCGGAAGCGGTGCCGGTATTTGAAGCGCGACTTCACCCACCCGCGCGTGGCGGCCGGGGCGGCGCTGACGCGGTCGCTGGCGGCGCGGGTGGCGAACGCGCGGCGGCCGAAGGTGCTGGTGGCGGGGTTAGCGCGGCGAATGGAGGCGTGGCTGGACGCGGGGGGAGAGGCGGTGGGGGCGGTGGGGACGTTCTCGATCTACCACCCGGCCGACGACGTGGCGGCGCTGGGGCGACTGCTCGACCACCTGCTGTCGCCGGCGGCGACGGCGCACCTGATCGAGCACCTGGGGGCGAACGCGATGCGGGGGCGGCACATCACGGTGAAGCGGGAGTTTTTGCGGGGGTTGCCGATGGAGATCGGGGAGCCGAACCCGGTGTGGGCTTTGAAACCTGAGGGCCGGTGACCATGAAACTAAGTCCGGAGCAAGCCGAACGCGTGCGGTACCTGCTCGACGGCGACTGGCACGTCGACGACGCGGAGTCTGACCAGGTGCCGGAGTACTGGGTGGAATTCGATCGCGCGCTGTCGCAGGTCGAGACCCCGGAAGAGCTGCACGAGTTCGTCGACCGTTGGAACTGGGACGGCGGCTCCGAGCCGATCCGGCGCGTCTTGGCCCACCCGCTGTGCGACCGGGGGACGGCGCTGATGGTCTACTGGCGGCTGGAGCCGATCTTCTACCTCAAGCCGAAGCACGACTCGCGCGAGAAGGTGGAGGCGGAGCTGTGGCCGGAAGCGCTGGAGCACTAGGACATGCTGCGGGCGCTCGAGCGCCGGCTGGAGGCGGACGAGTTTCACTCAGCGCGGGTTCCGTACGATCGGACGAACGACCGCGGCCGCGACCGGACGAAGCAGCGGCGTCGGAAGCGGCCGCCCCTGGCGGTGTTCGACACCGTGGACGGCAAGGTCGTGAAGGTCGGCGAGGTGGAGCAGCCGGAAGACCCGGAGATCGACGTGCGCGGGTCGCTGCCCGCGGTGGTGTTCGAGGCCGTCCGCGGTGCCGGGCCGGCGGGGGTTTGAGGAGTCGTTATGGCGATGACGCGGGATGAGGTCGCGCGGAAGGTTCGGGAGCTCGCGCCAGGCGCGTTGGGCGAGCGGATGGTCGGGTCGCTGAGACGGTCGGTGCGGATCCGGGTCGGCGCGCCGGGCGAAGACATCCTGCTAGGACAGTCGCGGTTCGGCGGGTGGCCGGACGTGCCGGCTGGGTTCGAGTGGCCGACGTGCGTGCGGTTGGCCAACCCGGCCTGGTGGAAAGGGTACCTGGAGGCGACGTACGGAACGGACGTCAGCAAGTACAACGAAGTGGCGATGCACAATTGGCGGTCGCTGCACAAGCCGCTGTACGACCGGCCCAAGGCATTGTCACTGCTCGCGCAAATCAACCTCGCGGAGCTGCCGGAGGGGTGGGAGCTAGAGCTGCCGCGGCGGGGGCAGTTGCTGATGTTCTGCGACATGGGGGACGAACTGGTGCAAGGCGGGGCAACGGAGGCAAAAGACGCCTGGCGGGTGGTGCACTTCGACGTTCCGGCGGACGCGTTGGCGGAGATGCCGCGGCCCGGAGATGAACCGGGTTGCCGGCCGGAGGTGCGGGCGGTGCGGTTCGAGCCGGAGTGGACGGTGTCGGAAGACTACAAGTATTCGGAGCGGGAGGAGGACGCGGCGACGTTTCGCCGCGTGCGGGAGCTGCTGATCGGCGACTGGGGGGGCGCACCACCGGCTGCTCGGCCATCCGCAGCCGATTGATGGTCACCTGGAGTACGGTGCGGAGCTGACGTTCCGGCAGCCGGGATACGGGCAGGACTTGACGCCGGCGGGGACGGCGGCGGCGCGGGCGACGTGGCGGTCGCTGCTTCAGCTCGACGAGGAGGACGAGGGGCTGCGGTGGAGCTGGGGGGACGTCGGGCGGATGCACTTCATGATCCGGGACGCCGACCTGCGGGCGATGCGGTTCGACCAGGTGATGGCGGAGCTGCAGTGTCACTAGCGCGAGCCGCGCGGGCGAACCCGTCGGCCGGCCAGGCTCCGGACGGTCCGGCGTGTCGCTCCACCCGTCGCGCCCGCGGGAGTGGCACGCGGGTCGCTTGGATGCGCGGCGGTCAGGGAATAGGGCCGACCGGCCCGCGGGTGACCGTGGTCAGTTCCTCCAGGACGTGGAAGCGCTTGATCGAGTGGTCGGCGAGGCCGGGGAGGTGTTTCATGTTGGCGATGACCGGGCCGTCGAGGTACGCCTGGGCGGCGGCGTCGTCGTCGAACAGGTAGTGGCCGCCCGCCTCGTGGGTGGACTCGTTGACGAGCCAGGTCTTCCACCGGAGGCCGGGGACGGCGGCGATCGCGGCGGCGGCGGGGGCGAACGCGGCCGGGAGGTCGGCGGGGAGGCGGTGGAAGCGGAGGTTGATCTGGAGGATGACTCGCGGCATAAGGGTTCCTCGATCGTGGCGGCGCCTTCCGGGCGCCGGAGGCGTAGGGGGAAACGCGAGGACGAGCCGGGGTATTCCAGCCGTCGGGCGCGATGCCCTGTTCAGGCCGGCGTGATGCCGCCCTCAGACCGGGTGGCGGCCGCGCTTGGCTTTTGCGACGGCGGGCCTATCCTTCCCGCGATGGCCGACCGCTCGTTCCTGGTGCAGAAGTTCGCGAAGCTCGCCGTCAAGGACCTGCACGTCATCGGTTACTCGATGGCGGGCGAGGAGACGGTCTGCCAGATCCCCGAGCTCGACGTCTGCTTCGACATCGGCCGCGCCCCCTATTTTGCGCTGACCAGCAATATCGTCTGCATCACGCACGGGCACATGGACCACCTGGCCGGGCTGGCGTACTACCTGTCGCAGCGGTACTTCCAGGGGATGAAGGCGGGGACGATCCTGATGCCGCGGCAGCTCGTCGACCCGGTCGACCAGATGCTGCGGTGCTGGCGCGGGATCGAGCGGCAGAACACGCCGTACACGATCGTGCCGATGGCGCCGGGGCAGGTGCACGAAGTGCGCAAGGACTTCGTGATCCGCGCGGTAGAAACGCACCACGGCGGCGCCAGCCTGGCGTACGTGCTGGTCAGCGTCCGCGAGAAGCTGAAGCAGGAGTACCTCGGCCGGCCGGGGCCGGAGCTGGCGGCGATGCGCAAGAGCGGGGTCGAGATCCAGTACCGCCTCGAGGTGCCGCTGGTCGCGTTCACCGGCGACACCGCCTACGGCCCGGTGTTCGACAACCCCGACGTCCAGAACGCCGAGATCCTGCTGACTGAGTGCACGTTCTTCGAGAAGGACCACAAGAGCCGCGCGAAGCACGGCCGCCACTTGCACGTGGACCAGTTCGTCGAGCAGGTGCTGCCGAAGCTGAAGAACCAGCACGTGATCGTCATGCACGTCTCCCGCCGCACCGGCGTCCGCAAGGCCAAGGCGATCCTCCGCCGCAAGGCCGGCGACGAGGCGATGAAGAACATCACGTTCCTCATGGACTTCGAGGGGGCGACCGACGCGGGCGACGTCGACTCGATGGGCCCGGCGCCGAGCGAGACGGCCGAAGGGTGAGGGGAGAACCGGAAGTCCGACGCGGGAAGTCAGAGCGAATCACAAATGACAAAGCCCGGATGACCGTAGGCGTGCGCCTTGGGTCATCCGGGCTCGTGGCTTAATTCGGGATTCCGGTTTTCGTCTTCGGGGGTTCCACCGCCGCCGGCGTCAGTCTTCCAGCTTCCGCAGGCCCAGGCCGAACGAGCCGAGCTGCTGCTTGATCTCGTTCAGGCTGGTCTGCCCGAAGTTCTTGCAGCCGAGGAGCTCGGCCTCGGTGCGGCTGGCGAGCTCGCCAACGGTCGTGATGTTCAGCCGCTGGAGCGCCTTGCGCGAGCGGACGGACAGCTCGAGGTCGGCGACGGACTTGCTCATCATCTCCGGCGGGAGGTTGCCGCTGACCGCGACCGGCTTGCGCGCCGCACCGCCGGCCCCGCCGCCGCCGCCGCCGAGCGCGCTGAGCCCGCCGCCGCCCTTGTCCTCCGCGGCCTGGCCGAGCCGCAGGCCCTTGCTCGCCAGCAGCGCCTTGATCTCGTTCAGGCTGGTCTCGCCGAAGTTCTTGTACGACAGCAGCTCGGCCTCGCTCGTGCGGAGCAGGTCGCCGAGGTTGCGGAGGTTCATCTTCTTCAGGCAGTTGCGGCTGCGGACCGACAGCTCGAAGTCGCTGATCGGGATCGTCAGCACGGCGTCCCGGCGGTCGCCGCGCCGCTCGGCGTCCTCGTCGTAGTACTGGCTGCGGGCCGACTCGACGTCCTTCATGTACAGCCGGGCCCGCGGGTGGTTCGGGTCGGTGCGGAGCACGGCGTCGAGGCAGCGATGGGCCTCGTCGTAGTGGTTGTTGTCCTCGTACAGAATCGCGAGGTTGATCAGCGCGTTGATGTGCACCGGGGCGCTCGTGCAGATCCGCTCGAGCAGCTCGATGGCCTTGGCGTCCTCGGCCCGGCGGTCGTACAGCATCGCGAGCCGGAAGGCGGCGGACTCGTGGTCCGGGTTCTCGTTCAGCGCCCGCTCGTAGAACTCGACCGCCCGCTCGTGGTTGGCCTCGTTCTCGGCCTGCTGGCCCTTCTTAAAGTACTCGTCGGCGGCACGCTCATTCACGGACGACAAAGTGGCTTCGCTCATAATTGTTTTCGGCTGGCTCGGTTAGAATCCCACGGCGCATGACGGCCCGGGCCCGGTGCGGCCCGAACGTGCTATAAATAAGTCGCGTGCCGAAACCTGTCAACCTGCCGCACCCCGTCCGCGACCCGTACGAACGACGCCTAACTACCGATCCCTCGCTAGAATCGTGAGCCCGATGACGCAACGCGTGCTGATTTTCGCCAACCCGATCGCCGGACGCGGCAAGGGGCGGCTGCTCGCGCAGCGCCTCCACGACCGGTTCACCGCCGAGGGGTGGGACAGCACGCTGCTGTTCGAGCGGGCGGACGCGGTGCCCGACGAGACCACGGCGGGCGCGACCGCGGTCGTGTCGATCGGCGGCGACGGCACGCTGCGGTCGGTCGTCCAGCGGATGACCGCCGGCGGCGCGAACGAGGGCCCGGGCGTGGTCGTCGTCCCGATGGGCACGGCCAACCTGATGGGCAAGCACCTCGGGGTCGGGCTGTCCGAGAACGGGCTGGAGGGTCGCGCGGTCGCCGCCATTCGCGACCGGCGGATTGTCCGCCTCGACCTCGGCGCGGTGCGCCGGCCGGGCGAGGCGGGCCCGGGCCAGCTCTTCCTGCTGATGGTCGGCGTCGGGATCGACGGCGAGATCGTCCACGCGCTCGACCGCGTCCGCACCGGGCCGATCGGCTACCTCAGTTACGTCGCGCCGGCGGTCGGCACGCTGGCCAACTACCGCTTCCGCCCGCTGCACGTCGAGGTGGACGGCCGGGTCGTCTTCCGGACCGCCCCGGCGGTCGCGTTCGTCGGCAACGTCGCCGAGTACGGCACCGGCTTCCCGATCCTGCCGCACGCGCGGTCCGACGACCAACTGCTCGACGTCTGCGTCCTCCCGGCCAGCACGCCCGACCACCTGCTCCGCCACGCGATGTCCACGCTGACCGGCGAGCACGTCCTCGGCGAGGGCGTCGTCTACCTGAAGGGCAGATCGGTACGCATCACCTCCCCCGAGCCCGTCGCCGTCCAGGCCGACGGCGACCCGGCGGGCCACACGCCACTCGACGTCGAACTGCTGCCGACGCGGGTCGCGTTCCTGACGTGACGCGCGGCGCGCCCGCCCCCGCCCCCGCCGAGCACTGCCCGTCCGCCGGCGGAACTGGCGGACGCCCCGGTTCCATGGACAATAGGCCCCGGACATGGACATCGCCCACCTCACCCAACGTGACCGCGCCCCGCTGTTCGTGATCGCCGGGCCGTGCGTGATCGAATCGCTCGAGCTCTGCCTGGAGGTCGGGCGGCACGTGAAGGGCGTCTGCGACCGCCTCGGCCTCGCTTACGTCTTCAAGGCGTCGTTCGACAAAGCCAACCGATCGAGCAACGCCTCGTTCCGCGGACCCGGCCTCGAGGGCGGACTGCGGATCCTCGAGCGCGTGAAAAGCGAGCTCGGCGTGCCCGTGCTGACCGACGTGCACGAGACCCACCACGCCGAGGCGGCCGGCCGGGTCGTGGACGTCCTCCAGGTGCCGGCATTCCTCGCCCGCCAGACCGACCTGCTCCTCGCCTGCGGCCGCACCGGGAAGGCCGTCAACGTCAAGAAGGGCCAGTTCATGGCCCCGGCCGAGATGGCGCTGGCCGTCGAGAAGGTCAAGTCCACCGGCAACGCCAACGTGATGCTGACCGAGCGCGGCACGTTCTTCGGCTACGGCCGCCTCGTCAACGACTTCACCGGCCTGGCCGTGATGAAGCGCCTGGGCCAGCCGGTCGTGTTCGACGTCACCCACTCCACCCAGCAGCCCGCCGGCCTCGGCACGAGCAGCGGCGGCAGCCCCGAGCACACCCCCCTGCTCGCCCGCGCCGCCGTCGCCACCGGCTGCGTCGACGGCCTGTTCCTCGAATGCCACCCCGACCCGCGCAACGCCAAGAGCGACGCCGCGACGATGCTCGGACTGGCAGAGGTCGAACCGCTCCTGAAGGCGTGCGCGAGCATTCGGCGCGTGCTGGCCGGCCCCGATGCCGGGCCGGCGAGCGGGTTGCGATAGGAGTCGACTTTTATAATGGGGGCGGGCGGCGGCCCGGGCATACCGTTGCACCCGTGAAGGACTCACCCGCCGGCAGAGACGACGATCTCTACGACCTCGCGCCGCAGTCGCCCCCCGCAGCGACCGCGCCGACCCCTCCAACCCGGCCCGTCCGACCCCGACCCGAAGCGCTGGCCTACCACCGGGCACCCAGCGCGGCGGCGGGGGCGACCTTCGACGAGCAAGCGTTCAAGGACTTCCGGTTGCCGCTCGCCCTCCTGTGCGGCGGGATCGTCATCGAAACGGCAGCCGCGCTCCTGCGCACCCGTGCGGTCGAACCGGCGATGCGCGACGTCGGTCTCGACATGGTCGCCGGCACCGTCCTGATGCTCGCGGGTATCATCCCCGCCGCCCGGTGGCGTGCGATCGAGCTCGGGCAGTTCTGGACCGTGGTGTTAAAACTCGCGGCCATCACGGTCGCGCCGGCAGCGGTGGTGCGCCTCGCCTCCCCGGTCCTGTCCGTCGTCCCGCTCGGCGGGCTCGTCGGGTGGGTGGCCGAGTTCGTGCTCTACTTCGCCCTGATCGGGGTCCTCTTCGACCTGGACGAGAGCGACACGTGGTACTGCGTGTGCGTGATCTTCCTGGTTAGACTGGCCGTCTACTTCCTGCTGCTCGCGGTCGCGTCGAAGTGGCTGTGACGTCGGTCGTATGCCGCCCGCCCCTCTACCCGACCGCCCGGACGCGACGCGGCAGGAACATCGATGCGACGTACGGAGGCGAGACGGCGCGCCTCTCCGGCCCGCACGTCGTGGGTTAGAATCCGCGGGACATGGAAGCCCACCAGAAGCTCACGCACTTGGACGAATCGGGCAAGGCCCGAATGGTCGACGTCGGCGACAAGACGGCGACGCCGCGGCGGGCCGTCGCGGAGGCGTTCGTCCTCCTGCTGCCCGAAACGCTCCGCGCCATCGCCGAAGAGCGGGTCGGCAAGGGCGAGGTGCTCGCCGTCGCCCGGGTCGCCGGCGTGATGGCCGCCAAGCGCACCGGCGACCTGATCCCCCTCTGCCACCCGCTGCCGGTCGACAGCGTCTCGGTCGATTTCGACGTCCCCGCGTTCGAGCCCGGCCCGGGCGAGCAGCGCGTCCGCCTGCACGTCAAAGCCGTCGCCACCGTCACCGCCAAGACCGGCGTCGAGATGGAGGCGCTGACCGCCGTCACCGTCGCCGCCCTCACCGTCTACGACATGTGCAAGGCCATCGACAAGGGCATCGTGATCGACGGCGTCCGCCTGCTCGAAAAGACCGGCGGCAAGTCCGGCGACTACCACGCCCCCGACCGCCCTTAGAGCGGATCACCCGCCGACGCTTAGCCGGCCCGCTCCCGAACCGCGGTGCCAGACGCTACGGCGGGAGTTGACGCGCTCGAACGCCCCCCGCCGCGCGATCATGCGTCCCCACCAAACGCCACTACTTCCCCGGCGGGAGCGACTTGAACCGCTCCCCCACCAGCCGCTTCAACCCCTCCACCACCGGCCCCCCGAACATCCCGAGCAGCGCCACGTCCGCCTCCACGTGCACCTGCTCCGCGTCCACCCGCACGTCCGCCTTGAACCCCGTCCCCGCCAGCCGCACCGCCCGCCCGTCCGCCTGCCACGTCACCTCCGTCAGCATCCGCCCCATCTTCCCCCGCGCCTCCTCCACCACCGTCCGCAGCTTCCCCTCCGCCTCCGCCAGCGGCCGCCCGTGCTTCACCGAAAACTTCACCATCGACATACAACCCACCGCCGCTTCTTCATCCGTGTCCATCCGTGTTCATCTGTGGCCACTTCAAAACTCAGCTCACCTCACCTCCCCCGGCACCACCGGCGCCGGCCCCCCCTGCGGCGGCACATACCCCCGCTTCATCGCCGCCTCCTCGATCAACCGCAAGTTCCGCAGATTCGCCTTGTACCCCACGTCGAACAAGTCACCGACCAGCGGCACCAGCCCCACCACCCAGTCCACCGCCATGTTCCCGACGATCTTCGCCTGCACCCGCTTCCCCAGCTTGTGCCGCCGCGCCACCATCAGCGGGTAAAACCCGATCAGCGTCATCGTCGTGTCCCCCACCACCGGGATCAGCCCGATCACGCTGTCCAACCCGAACCGAAACCCCGCCACGCTGAACTTGGCGTCAAGCCACTTTGCCAGCCGCCGCACGCGCTCCAGGTCCGTCTCCAGATCGACCTCGACCAACCCGCGCACCGCGCCCTGCAACCGGTCCATCGCCCGCGCCCCCGGCTCGATCTCCCGCCGCTGCACGTCCACCCGCACCGGTTCCACCGGCCGGTTTGCGCCGTCATCCGCTGCCGCCCCGAACCGACCTTGGTTTATCGTGTCGTTCATACTAATGCTACGCTGCAAATCGGACGCCACAGCACGCTGACCACTCTGATTTCGTTTCCTTCATCCGACCCAAACAGACCCCGCCTACACACCTCCACAACACCCCACCTCGGAGGCTCGCAATGAACCGTCAGACGTCCGCCCCCTCCCGCCGTCAACTGCTCCGCTACGTCGGTGCCGGTGCCACCACCGCCCTAACCTCCTCACTGCTGGGCCCGCTCGCCCGCCACGCCCCCGCCGCCCCCACCACGGGCCCGGCTACGACTTCCCCCGCCGCCCCCCCGCAAGCCGTCCGGTCCGCCTTCGCCACCTTCCAGCCCGTCCCCTACCCCCTCCCGCTCCCTGGCGACGGCGGCACGCCGCAGTCCGACCGCGACTCGCTCAAATCCTACGCGGTCGAAGACGCCCTCCGCCTCCCCCCCGGCTTCCGCCATGACGTCCTCGCCGCCTGGGGCGACGTCTTCGGCCCCGCCACTCAGCCCGGCCGCCGGATCCGCTTCGGCTACAACGCCGACTACACCGGCCTCCTCCCCGTCAAAGACAAGCCTGACGAGTTCTGGCTGATCGTCAACCACGAGTACATCTCCGCCCGCCCCTGGTTCCAAGGCTACCCCTCCGTCATCGGCCCCGACCTCTTCAAGCCGCTCCGCGACCTGGTCAAACCCCCGGCCAAGCCGCTCACCGAGAAGTGGCGCGACTTCTCGATCGACTTCCAGGACCACGACGAACTCGCCCGCATCGACCCCGCCGTCGTCGATGCCGCCCGCGCCATCTGCCAAGCCGCCCTCGCCGACCTCGGCGTCAGCATCCTGCGCGTCCGCCGCAATCCCGCCGATAACAGCTTCGCCGTCGTGAAGGCCTCCCCCCATCACCGCCGCTTCACCGCCTACAGCGCCCATAACGCCGCCCGCGAGAACCCGCTCGCCTTCACCGGCCCCGCCGCCGAGTTGCTCGGCCGCCCGGTAGGCACGATGCACAACTGCTCCGGCGCCACCACCCCCTGGGGCACGTTCCTCACCTGCGAGGAGAACTACCAGGACAGCGTCCCGGACGGCGTCACTCCCGACGGCGAAATCCCGCCCACCGCCCGCCTCCCGTTCGCAGGCATGCTGAACGCCGAGGGCGAGCGCCACCCGACCGACCTCCCCTTCGAGCTGACCGGTATCGGCCTCGGCTGCGAGCCCCCGCTCGACGCCCGCCACTACGGCTGGGTGTGCGAGATCGACCCCGTCGCCGGCACGCTCCGCAAGCACACCGCGCTCGGCCGCTTCCGCCACGAGAACGTCGCGATCCGCGCCGAGCCCGGCCGCCCGCTCGCCGCCTACATGGGCGACGACCGCCGATCCGGTCACGTCTGGAAGTTCGTCTCCCGCGACGTCGTTGCCGACCCCGCCGACCCCAACAACACCAAACTCCTCGAGCACGGCACCCTTTACGCCGGGAAATTCCACCCCGACTACACCGGCCGCTGGATCCCGCTCACCCCCGAAACCCCGCTCGCCAAACCCGACCCCCGCCACACCCCCGACGGCTTCGTCAACCTCCCGAGACGCCCCGCCGGCGGCGCCGTCGCCGTCGGCTACGGCGACAAGCGCGAAATCCCGCCCTACGCCTGGGTCAAGTCGGTCGAGAAGTTCACCGGCAAACCGTTCGCCCAAACCACCCTCCTCGACCTCACCCGCCTCCAGTCGTTAACCGCCGATCCGCGATCCACAATCGTCCTCGATGCCTACCTGATGGCCAACGCCGCCGGGGCCACCCCCTGCTCCCGCCCGGAGGACGTCGAGGTCCACCCCGCCGACAAGTCCGTCTACGTTGCCTTCACCGACTCCACCGGTTCCGCCGACGGCTCCCCCGACTCCCGCATCTTCCCCGACTCTAAGAAGAAGAACTCCCGCCAGTACGGCGCGATCTACCGCCTGATCGAGGACGCCGACGACCCCGCCGCCACCACGTTCGCCTGGGGCAAGTTCGTCTCCAGCGGCGAGGCTGCCGACGGCGGCGGCGGGTTCGCCTGCGCCGACAACCTCGCCTTCGACCTCGACCTCAACCTCTGGATGGTCTGCGACATCACCACCCCCGCCCACAACTTCCCCGTCCAGCGCGACCAGCCCAAGGACCCAAAAGACCCGAAGTACGCCCCGCCCGGCTCGAAGAACTTCGTCGGCGTCTTCGGAAACAACGCGATGTTCTCGATCCCCACCGCTGGCCCCCACGCCGGCGCCCCCCGCTGCTTCGCGATCGGCCCGATGGAGTGCGAACTGACCGGCCCCACCTTCACCCCCGATGGCCAAACCCTCCTCCTCTCCGTCCAGCACCCCGGCGAACTCCACGGCACCCGCGGCCTGAAAGGCGTCGACCAACCCGCCGAGGAGACCCGCCCGATTGCCCTCGTCGCCCGAGACAAGTCCCCCTTCGAACAACAGCGAACCGTCCCCCTCGGCTCCAACTTCCCCTCCAAGGAACCCGGCACCCCCCCCAAGCCCTGCGTCGTAACCATCCGCCGCGCCTGACCCCAACCGCCCGCCGGGCTTCGCCCGGTTTAACCAGCCCCCTCGCGGGCCCCGTCCTTCAGTCCCAACGGGGCGGCAGAGGTGTTGCGCGCTCGACACGCGCGCAGCGCAACACCCATTCACAAAAGATCCGAACCCCCGCGCTTCAAAAGCCCAACAAATCTCCACCCCCCACCCCGCGCGTAGCGCCAACCGCGTCCCCGGCGCGCAACACCTCCCCCATATACGGAGGCCCGAGATGCGCGCAACCAGCTCACTCCCTCTCCCAAGGCCGCCAACAACCCCCCTTCGCCGCGCAGCCCACCTGCCGTGGGAGAGGGCAGGGGTGAGGGGCCTTCCCGACCGCCCGACCACCCATCCCCACTCCGAGACCCACCCTCCTGCAACCCAATGCAACCAAATGTTACCAAACCCAACCCAATGCAATCCAAAACGAGAACTGCAAAACGAACCCACGTGCCAAAACGGCAGTCGTCATCCCGCACCACAAGGCGCCGCACCGCGCCACACGGCGCAACAACCTCACGCCGATTGCTGCGAAACGAACCCACCAACCCCCTCCTCCACCTCCGAGTCGTCCGTGGTGGAAACCGTCTTCCGCCAGCTTTCCCCCCTTCACACACTGCTAAGCTTCCTCCGAGCCGTGTTCTAGCCAACCGAGAATCCCCGCTTGCCCATCTTCTCATCGCCCGCTAATGTTCGCCCTCGCATCTCGACTCCGGGAGAAAGACATGGACCTGCCCTCTTTGAAAACCCGACTCAGTTCGATCCAGCAAACTGACGTCCTCCGCTTCGCCGACGCCCTGGCGCCGGCGCAGCAGCAGGCGCTCGCCGGCCAACTTGCCGCCCTCCCGCTCGACGCCCTCCCCCAGCTCGTCGACGAGTACGTCCGCAACAAGCCGCACGTCGCGCTCCCCAAAGACATCCAGCCCGTCACCGCCTACCCCTACCGCCCGGCCGACGACCAGCAGAAGGAGCTCTACGCCCGCGCTCAGGCGCGCGGCCAGCAGCTCCTCCGCGAGGGCAAAGTCGCGGCGTTCCTCGTCGCCGGTGGGCAGGGCACCCGCCTCGGCTACGACGGCCCCAAGGGCGAGTTCCCCGTCACCCCGATCCACAACAAGCCGCTCTTCCAGGTCTTCGCCGAGCAGCTCCTCGCGCACGGCCGCGACGCCGGCAAGCCGATCCCGTGGTACGTGATGACCAGCGAGGTCAACGACGGCCCGACCCGCCAGTTCTTCAAGCAGCACAACCACTTCAACTACGACCCCGCCAACGTCTTCTTCTTCCAGCAGGGCATGATGCCGGCGTTCGACATGGCCAGCGGGCAGATGCTGCTCGGCGACCGCGGCTCGCTCGCGCTGTCGCCCGACGGGCACGGCGGCAGCCTCCGCGCCCTTGACCGCTCGGGCGCGCTGGCCGACATGCGGAAGCGGGGGGTCGAACACCTCTCGTACTTCCAGGTCGACAACCCGCTCGTCCACTGCATCGACCCGCTGTTCCTCGGCCTCCACGACCTGACCGGCTCCGATATGTCGTCGAAGACGATCCCCAAGGCCCACGCGTTGGAAAAGGTCGGCAACTTCGTGATCGGCGACGGCGTGCTCCAGGTCATCGAGTACTCCGACCTCCCCGAGGAACTGGCGAAGAAGACCGGCCCCGGCGGCCTGCTGTTCAACGCCGGCTCGATCGCGATCCACGCCCTCCGCGTCTCGTTCGTCGAGCGCCTCAACCAGGGCGGTCAGCTCAAGCTGCCGTGGCACCGGGCCGAGAAAAAGGTGCCGTACGTCGACGCCGCCGGGAACCCGGTCAAGCCCGACAAGCCCAACGCGATCAAGCTCGAGCAGTTCGTGTTCGACGCGATCCCGCTGGCCAAGAACGCGATCGTCTACACGACCAAGCGGGACGAGGAGTTCAGCCCGGTCAAGAACGCGCAGGGCGACGACAGCCCCGCGACCTGCCGCCGCGACCAGGTCCGCCGCGCCGCCGAGTGGCTCGAACTCGCCGGCGTGAACGTCGCCCGGGCGGAGGGCGAGCCGGCGAGCGTGCTCGAGATCAGCCCGCTGTTCGCGACGAGCGCCGACCAGCTCAAGACCCGGACGCTGCCGTTCAAGCAGGTTAAGGCCGGGGAGCGGGTCTACTTCGACGAGTCCGGCCCTAAACCGGCCTGACCCGACGCGGGCAATCGATCCCGCCCGGCCCCGGCCGTAAGCTTTCCGCCCCGCGTGGGGGGGACGACGAAGGAAGACTGGAACGGATGCTAATGACACTCGACAAGTCCGGTTCCCCGGCCCCCGCCGCCAACGACGGAAACGGCCCCCCGCCCCGGCCCAAGGTGCTCGTCGTCGAGGACGACGAGGTCACCCAGCGGCTGTTCAAGCGGTTCCTCGAGCGCAACGGGTACGACGTCTCCACCGCCGACAACGGCTTCGACGCGTTCGACATCGCCTTGAGGGAACAGCCCCGCCTCGTCCTCCTCGACCTGATGATGCCCAAGCTCGACGGCTTCGGGTTCCTCCGCCTCCTCCGCAACAGTCCGGTTCCCGACCTCCCCGTAATCGTGACCAGCGCCTTGGCCGACGTCGAGCGCAAGAACCAAGCCGTCGCACTGGGCGTCAAGGAATACATGGTCAAGAGCAAGTTCACCCTGAACGAGTTGATCGACGCCGTCAAACGCTACACGGCCTGACACCCGCCCCCCGGGCCCCGCCGCGTCCCGCGGCCCGGCCGCAAGGCCCTCCCGCCCCCCGCTGGAATTGATTTTCCTGCTCTGTTAGCTTCCCCAGACAAGCCCCGGGCACGGCCGCCCGATAAGGATAGGGAAAGGATTCCCCGCATGCTCCTCCACACGCTGCTGGCGCGGCTCGACCCGGCCACACCCCTCCATACCCTCCCCAACGTCGACGTCCGCTCCGTCCAGGAAGACTCTCGCAAGATCCAGCCCGGCGACCTGTTCGTCGCCCGCCCCGGCACGAAGTCCGACGGCGCCAAGTACGCCGCAGACGCCCAGGCCAGGGGCGCCGTCGCCGTCGTCACGCAGCAATCGATCGGCGGCTGCACGCTGCCGCAACTCGTCGTCCCCGACGCCGCGCACGCCGCCTCCCTGTTGGCCCACGCCTTCTACGGCGACCCGAGCCGGCAACTCCGCGTGCTCGGCGTGACCGGCACGAAGGGGAAGACGACCGCGACCTACCTGCTCCGCCACCTGCTGAACAAGGCCAGGAACAAGTGCGGCGTGATCGGCACGGTCGAGATCGACGACGGCCAGACCAGCCGCGAGGCTGACCAAACGACCCCCAGCGCGACTGAGGTCGCCCAGACCCTAGGCGCGATGCGCGACCACGGCTGCAAGGCCGGCGCGATCGAAGTCTCCAGCCACGCGCTCGACCAGGGGCGGGTCGCGGGCGTGCGGTTCGCCGGCGCCGGGTTCACGAACCTGACCGGCGACCACATGGACTACCACCAGACGATGGAGAACTACGCCGCCGCCAAGGCCCGCCTGTTCGAAGGCCTGCCCGAGGACGCGGTCGCGGTGGTCAACGCGCACGACAAGTGGACCTGGCGGATGGTGCGCGACTGCCGGGCGCGGGTGGTGCGGTTCGGGTTCGGCAACGGGTGCGAGTACCGCGCCGCGGATTACAAGGTGTCGTACGAAGGGACCCACTTCATCCTGCACACGCCCGACGGCTCGGCCGAGGTGCGGATGGCGCTGGTCGGCAAGCACAACATCGAGAACGCGCTGGTCGCCGCGGCCTTGGCGTGCGAGGTGTTCGGCCTGTCCGTCCACCAGGTCGCCGCCGGCCTGAAGGACGCCGCCGGCGCCCCGGGCCGGCTTCAACCGGTGCGGTGCGGGCAGGAGTTCGCCGTCCTGGTCGACTACGCCCACACGGACGACGCGCTGGAAAAGGTGCTGACCGCGCTGCGGCCGTTGTGCAAGGGGAAGTTGCGGGTGTTGTTCGGGTGCGGCGGGGACCGCGACCGCACGAAGCGGCCGCGGATGGCGCGGGTCGCGCAGTCGAACGCCGACGCGGTGTACGTGACCAGCGATAACCCGCGGACGGAAGACGCGCAGTCGATTATCGATCAAATCCGCGCCGGCCTGTCGATGAACTCGGCTGCGGAGGTGTTCGAAGAGATCGATCGGCAGAAGGCGATCGAGCGGATCATCGCCGACGCCCGCCCTGGGGACGTGGTCCTGCTGGCCGGGAAGGGCCACGAGACCTACCAGATTATCGGAACACAGAAGCGGCATTTCGACGATGCCGAGGAAGCGGCGCGTGCCCTGCAATCACGCGCCGCGTCCGCTTTTTAGGGTGGCCGTCCGGCGGGCCTGCGGGCGCGCCGCGAATCGCGCGAGTGGGGGTTGTCGGTCGCACTAACCCGGTCGGTACCTTATGAAGCCGCTTTCGATCCTCGAAGTTCGCAACGCCGTTGCCGGGAAGGCGATCACCCCCCTGCCGGCCGGCGCGCCACCGGCCGTCGTGGAGGTCTGCACCGACACGCGGAAGATGACGCCGGCGTCGGTGTTCGTCGCGCTGAAGGGCGAGAACTTCGACGGCGGGCAGTTCCTCGCGCAGGCGCAGGCGGGCGGCGCGGTGGCGGCGATCGTGCAGGACACGCCGGCGGTTATGCCGCCGGGGCTGTACGTGATCCTCGTTAAGGACACGCGCCTCGCGCTGGGGAAACTGGCGACCGTCGTCCGCAAGCAGCTCAAGGGGAAGGTGATCGGCGTCGCGGGGAGCAACGGCAAGACGTCCACCAAGCACCTGATCGCTGCGGCGCTGGCGGGCAAGATGCAGGGGACGTTCTCGCCGAAGAGTTTCAACAACGAGATCGGCGTCCCGCTGACGATCTTCCCGGCGGACCCGCTGCAGGACTTCCTCGTTCTGGAGATGGGGACGAACCACCCGGGCGAGATCCGCCACCTGACGCGGGTCGCGCTGCCGGACATCGCCGTGATCACGAACTGCTCGGCCGAGCACCTCGCGGGGCTGGGGGACCTGGTCGGCGTCAAGCGCGAGAACGCGAGCGTGGTCGAGGGGCTGGACGCGGCGAAGGGGCTACTGGTCGTGAACGGCGACGACGCCGAGCTGCTGAAGGTCGTCGATCAGGTCTGGAAGGGGCGAAAGCTGACTTTTGGGTTCGGCAAGCAGAACGACTTGTTCGCGACGGATGTCCAGACGGATCACACCGGCTGCCGGTTCACGCTGAACGGGAACGCCAAGTTGAAGTTCTTCGTGCCGATGCTCGGCCGGCACACGGCGGCCAACGCGCTGGCGGCGATCGCCGTGGCGCGGCGGCTGGGGCTGAAGGACGAGGAGATCGCCGCCGGGCTGGCCGACGCGAAAGGGCCGGACATGCGGCTTCAGTTGCAGGCCGTCGGGGACGTGACGGTGCTGAACGACGCGTACAACGCGAACCCGGCCTCGATGAAGGCGGCGCTGGAGACGGCGTCACAGCTTCCGGCGCAGGGGCGGCGGTTCGCGGTCGTCGCGGACATGCTGGAGCTGGGGCCGACGTCGGAGAAGCTGCACCGCGAGGTCGGCGAGTTCGTGGCGGCGTGCAAGTTCGACGCGCTGGTGTGTGTCGGGCCGCAGGCGAAGTTGATCGTCGAGGCGGCGCTGGCGGGCGGGATGGACGCGGCGCGGGTCACGCACTTCGCGGACTCGGCGGCGGCGGCGGCGGACGTGCCGGGTCGGTTGAAGGCGGGGGACCTCGTGCTGCTGAAGGGGTCGCGCGGGATGAAGCTCGAACGGGTGGCGGAGGCGATCGGGCAGGCGCGCGGGCCGGGGCCGACGCGGAAATCGGCGTGACGCGGCGAGCCGGGCGGCGCGGACGCGCTCCCCGTTGGGTCGCGGCTAAACAGGGGATGGCGGTTTTGACATGACGACTGCGACGACGCGATGCTCCCGTACCTGATCGAAAAGCTCTACCCGTGGTTGAACGAGCACGGGATGGGCGGGTTCCGCGTCTTCCTCAACGCGCCGTTCCGGTCGATGCTCTGCATCCCGCTGGCGTTCATCTTGTGCCTGCTGCTCGGGCCGCGGCTGATCGACTGGCTGGTGCGGCAGAAGATCGGGGACAACCCGAACTTCGACGAGGCGGCGCTGAACGACCTGATGGCGTACAAGAAGAACACACCCACGATGGGTGGGCTTCTGATCATCGGGTCGATCGTGGTCTCGGTTCTGTTGCTGGCGGACGTGCGGAACTTCTACGTGCGGATGGCGCTGCTCTGCACGGTCTACCTCGGCGCGCTCGGGGCGGTGGACGACTGGCTGAAGCTGACCAAGGCGCGGCGGCAGCAGGGGAACAAGGACCGCCAGGGGCTGGGCAGTAAAGAGAAGCTGGTCTTCCAAGTCGGCTTGGGCGTGCTGCTGGGTGTGTTCACGTATTGGCATGGCAAGGACGCGCCGGGCGGCGTGAACACGACTCTGTACTTCCCGTTCTTCAAGGACGTGGGCGTGCCGCTGGGGATGGCGGCCTTCGTCGTGTTGTCGACGGTGGTGCTGACCGGGTCGAGCAACGCGGTGAACCTGACCGACGGCCTCGACGGGCTGGCGGCCGGGTGCATGGCGGTCGTCAGCTTCACGTTCTTCATCCTCGCGGTGATCATCGGGACGCAGACGATTGGCGTCCGCGGGGTGCCGGCAGCGGAGTACCTTTTTCTGCCGCAGGTGATGGGGGCGGAAGAGATGGCGGTCGTCGCCGCGGCGCTGGCCGGGGCGTGCATGGGGTTCCTGTGGTTCAACTGCTATCCGGCCCGGGTGTTCATGGGGGACACCGGGTCACTGGCGCTGGGCGGGTTGATCGGGTACGTCGCGATCGTCGTGCGGCAGGAGCTGATGCTGTTCCTGGTCGGCGGGGTGTTCGTGATGGAGGCGGTGTCGGTGCTGGTGCAGGTCGGGTGGTTCAAGTACACGAAGCGCCGCTACGGCGAGGGCCGGCGGGTGCTGCTGATGGCGCCGCTGCACCACCACTTCCAGAAGAAGGGGTGGGCGGAGCCGAAGGTCGTCGTGCGGTTCTGGCTGATCACGGCGATGCTATCGGCGATGGCGCTGGCGACCGTGAAGCTGCGGTAATGGGCGGCGCCGGCGGCGTCGTCCTCGTCACGCCGCGAGCACCGCGCGGAACCGGGCCTTGCCGGCGCGGACGTGATTCATCGCGGCGTTGACGTCGGCCATCGGGAACTGCTCGCACAGCGGGCGCACGCCGTGGCGGGCGGCGAACGCGAGCATTTGGGCGATGTCGTTCGGGCTGCCGGTGCGGCCGCCGGCGATCGTCTTCTCCTTCATCAGCAGGTCGACGGCGGGCACCTGAGGGACGGCCTCGGGCGGGCCGGCGATCACCAGCTTCCCCTGCGGGCGGAGCGCGTCCACGAGCGCCTTCCAGTCCAAGCCCGTGCCGCCGGCGGTGACCAGAACGAAGTCGAACGAGTTGGCCGCCCGCTTCAGTTCGTCAGTCCCGCGCGTGGCGATGAACCGGGTCGCGCCGAATTTCTTCGCCTCGTCGTCCTTGTCGTGGGACGAGCTGATCGCGGTGACCTCGCACCCGAACGCGGCGAGGAACTGGACGGCGAGGTGCCCGAGCCCGCCGATCCCGACGACCGCGGTCCGCATCGCGGCGTTGACGTTGTGGCGGAGGAGCGGGGTGAAGACAGTGTTGCCGCCGCAGAACAGCGGGCCGGCGACGGCGGACTCGATCGCGTCGGGGATCGGGACCGCGAACCGCCAGTCGGCGCGGACGACGTCGGCGAACCCGCCGTGGTGGGCGACGACCGTGGCCCGCTCGTCCGGGCAGAGGGACTCGAGCCCGCGGCCGCACCACTCGCACGCCCCGCACGACCCGCACTGCCAGCCGACGCCGACCCCGGTGCCGGCCTTGACGCGGTCCGGCACGCCCGACCCGACGGCCGCGATCACGCCGACGACCTCGTGCCCCGGCACGAGCGGGTACGTGCTGAGCCCCCAGTCGTTGTCGATCATCGCGACGTCGCTGTGGCAGATCCCGCAGTGGGTCACGCGGATCTCGACCTCGTGCGGCGCGAGCGGGCCGGGGTCGTAGGTGAACGGCTCGAGCGTCTGCTTGGCCGCGGTGGCGGCGTAGGCGTGGACGGGCATCGGCGGCTCCTTCCGGTGGCGCGGGGTGGGGTTCCGATCCCATCGTAGGACTGCGGGGGCGGGAATTGTCAAAGTCTGGGGCCCGGGACGTCCGATAACCGACGGATATGGAAGACTCCATCTACCGCCTCCGCCACGCCGACGTGCTCACGCTTTGCGTGATGGGGCTGCTCGCGCTGGGGGTGGTGATGGTGCAGTCGGCGTCGATGAACGCGACCGGCGCGCTCGATGTGCGACTGCAGGAACTCAAGGGGCAGCGGGCGGCGGCCGTCAAGGCCGCGGGGAGTGCCGAGGAGACCGCGCGCCTCAATAGGGAGTTCGACGCGAAATCTGCGGACATCTATAAGGCGTTCCAGGAGCGCCCGACGCACTGGTACTGGACGCCGACGGGGATGAAGCAGCTCGGGTTCGCGATCCTGGCGATGCTGACGTTCGTCGCGCTAGGGTTCTTCGACTATTCGCGGCTCGCCCGCGGCGCGGTCTGGCGGAACCCGGTCGTCTGGTTGGTCGTGCTGGCGGCGGGGGCTTGCGCGGCGGTACTGGTGCCCGGGATCGGGCGTGAGATGAACGGGGCGCGGCGGTGGATCTCGCTGGGCTTCACGCAGTTCCAGCCGTCCGAGGTCGGGAAGTGGACGCTGGTCGTCTTCCTCGCGTACTTCATCTCGCAACGGAAGGTGCAGCTCGACCGGTTTTGGACGGGCTTCGTACCGACGCTGGTGCCGGTCGGCGCGGTCGCGCTGCTCGTGGTCATCCAGGACTTCGGGACGGCCGCGCTGATCGGCCTGTGCACGGTTGCGATCCTGCTCGCCGGGCGGGCGAAGCTGTGGCACCTCGGCCTGATGGCGGCGCCGGGGCTGGCGCTGGCGGTGTGGTTCGTCGCGCACAAGAGCTACCGGATGAAGCGGATGACGGCGTTTCTGGACCCGTACGCCGACCCGCAGGGCAACGGCTACCACATGATCCAGAGTTTGCTGTCGTTCTCGACCGGGGGGATCTTCGGCCGCGGGCTGGGGAACGGCGTGCAGAAGCTCGGTTACCTGCCGGAGGACACGACCGACTTCATCTTCGCCGTCATTTGCGAGGAGATGGGCCTGTTCGGCGCGGCACTGACGATCGCGCTCTATTGCGGGATCCTGTACGTCGCGTGGCAGATCGTACACCAGGCGCGGGACGGCTTTGGCCGGCTGCTCGCGTTCGGGATCGGCGCGATGATCGGGTTGCAGGCGCTGATCAACATCGCGGTCGCCACCGTCAGCGTCCCGACGAAGGGGATGAGCCTGCCGCTGGTCAGCGCCGGCGGCACGGGGCTGATCATCACGTGCGCGGCCCTGGGCCTGCTCCACAGCGTCGCCCGCCACCGCCACGACGCGGAGGTCGAGGCCCGCGAGGCGCTGTGGGAGACGGACAGCTTGGCGCTGGCGAGCGCGCTGTGAACACGGACGAGCGGGACACGGAGACGTGAAACACGAGGATCGCGGCGGCGGCTGATCCTCATGTTTCATGTTTCAAGTTTCTCACCTATGATCCGCCCGACACCGATGTCTGAACCTTCGAAAACGATCGTCATGGCCGGGGGCGGCACCGGCGGGCACCTGTACCCGGGGATCGCCGTGGCCGAGTCGCTGCGAGAGCTGGCGCCCGACGTCCGGTGCCTGTTCCTGTGCACGACGCGCGAGATCGACCGGGTGATCCTCGAGCCGACCGGGTTCGAATTCATCCCGCAGCCGATCGAGCGGCCGCACCGGTCGATCGGCGGGCTGCTGAAGTTCTGGCGGAGCTGGCGGGAGACGAAAGAGCTGGTGCGGCGGACGCTGAAGGAGCGGCGGCCGGCGGCGGTCGTCGGGCTGGGCGGTTACGCGGCGGGCGTGGGGGTGCGACTGGCGGCGGACCAGAGGATTCCAACCGTCCTGATCAACCCGGACGTGATCCCTGGTAAGGCCAACCAGTACCTGATGAAGCACGCGGCGGCGGTCTGTTGCCAGTTCGAGGCGACGGCGGAGCACGTGTCGGCGGCGAAGCGCGAGAAACTGAAGTTCACCGGGTGCCCGATCCGGGCGGACTTCGCGAACATGCCGCCGCGCGCCGAGGCGGCCGCGCGGCTGGGGCTGGACCCGAAGCTGAGCACGCTGACGATCACGGGGGCGAGCCAAGGGGCGGCGACGATCAACGAGGCGCTGCCGCCGACGCTGGCGAAGATCCAGATGCAGGGGTGGCAGGTCCTGCACCTGTCCGGCCGGTCGCATGCGGACGGCGTGCGCGAGGCGTACCGGAGCCACAACCTGACCGCGCGGGTGATCGACTTCACCCCGGCGATGGCGGACATCTGGGCGGCGAGCGACCTTGCCGTCTCCCGCAGCGGCGCGAGCACGTGCGCCGAGCTGACGACGTGCGGCGTCCCGAGCATCCTGATGCCGTACCCGTTCCACAAGGATCAGCACCAGCGCCTGAACGCCAAGGTCCTGGCCGACGCGGGAGCCGCGGTCCTGCTCGACGACCTCCGCGACGCCCGCAAGAACGCGGAGAAGCTCTTGCCCCTGCTCGCCCCGCTGATCCATGACGCCGACCGCCGCCGCCGGATGGCGGAAGCCGCGAGAACGTTGGGGAAACCGGACGCCGCGGGGGCCGTGGCGCGCGTCATCACAGCCATGGTCTGATCTGACCGATAGAGTTTGCAGAGCGGCCGCGCGGGCGCCGAAACGGCGCGTCGGGGCACGGTCGCAGCACGTAATTGACTCTGATCGGTCACCCTGTACCATGCGCCAGACCGTGCCCACCCTGTCGTCTGATTCGCCGCGAACGGAGTCGCACTCCGCCTCCCCCGCCCCGTCCGCCAGCCGGTTCGCCGGTAAGAGAATTCACTTCATCGGCATCGGCGGCTGTGGCATGGCTGGGCTCGCTCGCATGTTGATCGACGCGGGGGCGATCGTCACCGGTTCGGACCCGAGCGCCAACGACCAGACGTTCGACCTCTCGAAGCGCGGCGCGCGGATCTCGCGCACGCAGCTCGGCGAACTGCTGAGCGCGGACGTCGACCTTGTGGTTCGGACGGCCGCCGTCCCCGACACCAATCCGGAGTTCTTGGCCGCCAAGCGGTTCGGCCTCCCGACGATCAAATACGCCCAGCTCCTCGGGCAGATCATGCAGGAGCGGTTCGCGATCGCCGTCTCCGGGACGCACGGCAAGACGACCACGACGTCCCTGATCTCACACGCCCTGCTCCGGTGCGAGGCCGACCCCTCGTTCGTGATCGGCGGCACCGTCCCGCAGCTCGGCGGCTCGAGCCGTTCGGGCGGCGGCAAGTCGTTCGTGGTCGAGGCGTGCGAGTACGACCGCAGCTTCCACAACCTGCACCCGACGGTCTGCATCATTACGAACATCGAGGCTGATCACCTCGACTGCTACAAGGACCTTGACGAGATCATCGGCTCGTTCCGGAAGTTCGCGTCGATGGTGCCGGCCGAGGGGGGGCTGATCCTCGCCAACGGCACGGACCCGAACGTCGCCAAAGCGGTGGCGGGTCTGTCGGGGAAGGTCGAGACCGTCGCGGTCCGCGGGCCGACGGACGAGGCCGGTGTGGGGGCGACTGACTGGTGCACCGTCTCGGTCGGCACGCAGAACGGCTGCCACGGCGGGATCGTGCACTACAAGGGTAAGCCGGTCGCGACGCTGCGGTTGTCGATTCCCGCCGCACACAACCTGTACAACGCCACGATCGCGGTCGCTGCCTGCCATGCGGCGGGCGTCGAGCCGGAGAAGGCGGCCGCGGCCGTCAACACGTTCACGGGCGTCGACCGGCGAATGACGCTGGTCGGCCAGTACAACGGCGCGACGATCGTGGATGACTACGGCCACCACCCGACCGAGATCGTCGCCACGCTGCGGGCGCTGCGCGAGCGGTACCGGCCGAGCCGGGTCCTGTGCGTGTTCCAGCCGCACCAGCACAGCCGCACCCGCACGCTGCTGGACGAGTTCGCGACCTGCTTCAAGGACGCGGACCTCGCGATCATCGCCGACATCTATTCAGTCCGCGACTCCGAAGAGGAGAAGCGGCTGACGTCGGCGTCGATGCTGGTCGAGCGGATCAACGCGGCCGGCCACCGGGCGGTGCACGTGCCGACGTTCTCGGAAATCATCGAATATGTGAAACGCAACGCGGCGGGCGGCGACCTGATCCTGACGATCGGCGCCGGGAACGTGTGCGACATCGCGCACGAGCTCGCTAACGGCGGCGAGGCGTCCCGAGTCTGACCTTCGAGCGAGAGCGCCGCGCGGTTTTGCCGCCGGCCGCGCCGTCGAGCGGGAACAACGTCCGGTTCGCGTCCGTCTTTGCCGTCCTTCTCTGGGAGAGTGCAGCAGTGAGCGCAACGAATCCGAAGCCTCAGCAGCCGCCGCAGCCCATGCCGTCCCTCCGGATGGCCAACCCGTTCGCCGGGCTTGAGGAGGCCGTTACCGAGAACCACCCGCTGGCGAAGCACACGTGGTACAAGATCGGCGGCCCGGCGCGGTACTTCGTCCGCCCGCGGACGCCGGAAGAGCTCCAAGAGTGCGTGGCCCGGTGCGTCGAGAACAACATCTCGATTCACGTGCTAGGGCTCGGGGCGAATTTGCTGGTCAGTGACGAAGGGGTCAACGGCGCGGTCTTCCGGTTCGACCAGGACTACTGGCGGCGGGTCAAGTTCGACAAGACCATGCTCGAGGTCGGCAGCGGCGTGGACATGCAGAAGCTGATCCTCCGCACGGTGCGTCAGGGGCTCGAGGGGATCGAGTGTCTGGCCGGCATCCCGGGGACGATCGGCGGCGGGATCCGGATGAACGCGGGCGGGAAGTTCGGCGACATCGGGGCTTTCGTCCAGACCGTCACGGTGATGGACGACGAGGGGACGATCTTCACCCGCACGCGGGACGACCTGGTGTTCGAGTACCGGCACACGAACATCGCGGCCCGCTTCATCCTCGGGGCGACCCTCCAACTGGAGGAGGACGACCCGGACAAGATCATGAAGCGGACGAAAGAGATCTGGATGTACAAGCAGAACAGCCAGCCGCTGAACACGAAGAACTGCGGGTGCGTGTTCAAGAACCCGCGCGGGCTGAGCGCGGGGGCGCTGATCGACCAGGCCGGGCTGAAGGGGATGCGGGTCGGCGGGGCGGAGGTTTCGACCAAGCACGCGAACTTCATCGTCGCCCACCCGGGGTGCATGGCCGGCGACGTCAAGCGGCTGATCCAGATCATCAAGGAGAAGGTCTGGGAGAAGAACGAGATCCCGCTGGAGACCGAAGTTCAGATCTGGTGACGGCGGGGGAGTCGCTGGTTGCTAGTTGCCAGTTGCTAGTGCCGGCGCGGTGGTGATGTACGCCAACTGGCGGCTGACTCAACACGGGCAATTCGCATGAACGTCACCGTCCTGTACGGCGGCCCCAGCGCCGAACGTGAGGTCTCGCTCGTCTCCGGCCGGGCCGTCGCGAACGGCCTGCGGGAGGCGGGGCACGCCGTCAACGAGGTGGACGTCCGCCCGGAGACGCTGGACGAGGCGCTGTCGAAGGCGGCGGACGTCGTGTTCCCGGTGCTCCACGGCACGTGGGGCGAGGACGGGCAGCTCCAGGCGATCCTCGAGCAGCGGGGGATGCGGTTCGTCGGCTCCGGGTCGGCCGCGTCGAGGCTGGGCATGGACAAGGCGGCGACGAAGCTGGCGTGGGCGAAGGCCGACCTGCCGACGCCGCCGTACGAGCTGGTGACGAAGGCGAACCCGGTGACGGCGATCGCCGCCCCGTGCGCGGTGAAGGCGGTGGACTCGGGGTCGAGCGTAGACGTCTACATCTGCGCCACCCAGCCGGACGCCGACCGCGCGCTCAAGGCGCTCTTGGACAAGTACGGGCAGGCGCTGGTCGAGCAGTTCATCAGCGGGCCGGAGTTGACGGTGGGGCTGCTGGAAGAGAAGGCGCTGGCGCCGATCCGGATCGTGCCGAAGACGAGGTTTTTCGACTTCGAGGCGAAGTACAAGCGGAACGACACCGAGCACCGGTTCGACACGGGGCTGCCGGCGGCGCTGGTCGAGAAGTGTCAGCGGCTGGCCGAGCGGGGGAACGCGGTGGTCGGCGCGCGGGATCTCGCGCGGATCGACATCATGATCGACGAGAAGACGCAGCAGCCGTACATGCTGGAGATCAACACGCTGCCGGGGTTCACGCCCAAGAGTTTGTTGCCGGAGGCGGCGGGGCATGCGGGGATCTCGTTCTCGCAGCTGGTTGATCGGTTGGTGAGGCGGGCGGCGAACCGGAAGTAGGGGCGAACCGAGAGTAGCCGCGGAGCGGCGGCAGAGAGCAGCCCCAGGCGCAAGCCCGGGGAACAAATGATCCGAGCGGGCCAGTCCCGGAGGGGCGACAGATCTGTCGCCCCTCCGGGACTGTTTTTTTTGCGTCGCATCATCCGGGGCCTGGCGCCCCCCGGCTACTCTATGTCCGCTTCGCGGCTGGGGCGAAGACGCCGTCTTGGCGTTCCAGGGCCGAACGGTAGACTGTCCGGCCATGAACCTTCACCTCCCCCGCCGGCTTGCCACGTTCCTCCTCATTGCCGCATGCTCGACCGCCCGCGCGGCCGAGATCGCCGGGATTTCCGACAAGCTCAAGCCGTTCATCGAGAAGCAGGAGATCAGCGGGGCGGTCACTCTGGTAGTGACGAAGGAAGGGGTGGTGCACCAGTCGGCGGTGGGGGAGTCGGACGTGGCGGCGCGGACGCCGATGAAGGTGGATGACGTGTTCTGGATCGCGTCGATGACCAAGCCGGTCACCGGCGTGATGGTGCTGATGCTTCAGGACGAGGGGAAGCTGAACGTTGACGACCCGGTTGCGAAGTACCTGCCGGAGTTCGCGAACGTCAAGACGCCGAGCGGGAAGCCGGCGAACTTGACGCTCAAGCACCTGATGACGCACACGTCGGGGCTGGCCGAGGCGACCAACCCGCAGCAGGCCGCTGCCAAGACGCTGGCGGACCTGATCCCGCACTTCGTCGCCAAGCCGACGGGGTTCGAGCCGGGGACGCAGTGGCGGTACAGCCAGAGCGGGATCAACACGCTCGGGCGGATCGTGGAGGTGGTGAGCGGGCAGGCGTTCGTGGAGTTTTTGGACAAGCGGCTGACCGGGCCGCTGGGGATGAAGGACACGACGTTTTACCCGTCGAAGGAGCAGCAGGCGCGGCTGGCGAAGTCGTACGAGCGGGTCAAGGAGGGGAATCTGAAGGCGGCGGACATCTTCATCTTCGCCGGGCGGAAGCTGGAGGAGACCGACCGCACCCCCCTGCCGAACGGCGGGCTGTTCTCGACGGCGGCGGACTACGGCCGGTTCTGCCAGATGCTGCTGAACGAGGGGACGCTGGACGGGAAACAGTACCTCAAGCCGGAGACGGTGAAACTGATGCGGACGGTGTTCACGGATCAGGTGACCAACAAGGTCGGGTTCGTGCCGGGGAGCGGGTGGGGGCTGACCGCGATCGTCGTCAAGGAGCCGACGGGCGTGACCGAGGCGTTGTCGGTGGGGACGTTCGGGCACGGCGGCGCCTACGGGACACAGGCGTGGATCGACCCGGTGAAGGGGCGGGCGTACGTACTGATGGTGCAGCGGCGCAACTTCCCCAACGCCGACGCCAGCGACGTGCGGAAGGCGTTCCAGGAGGCGGCGGCGGCGGCGGCGGGAATGAAGTAGGACTTCGCCGCGCGGTTTCCGGCGCTGTGGACGGGCCCACGACGGGACTAGCATTCCGGCGATGGAACGGGTGCTGCGGATCCGGCTCGGGGAGTACCAGGTCGTGCGGATGCCGGACGCGAAGGCGCGGGCGGCGGCGCGGCGGGCGGGGACGCCGTACGGCGGGGCGGTGTACCGGGTGGTGCGGCCGGACGGGGTGGAGTTGTGCTGCGGGGTGTCGTGGGGGGAGGTGGAGGAGTTGATCGCCGAGGATCTGCGGCGGGGGAAGCGGGCGCCTCGACAACCGAAGCCCGCGGGGGAGCAGCAAGTGAAGGCGAAGCCGAGGGGCGGTTCGGCGACCCCGTCCGGGCGGCGGGCGGCACCGCGTCGTTAAGGCGCTGCGGAGGTCGAGGTTGCTGCGCGGAAGCTTGTGGCCTGGGATCTTTCCCGCCGCGCCGCGCGGAGCGCGCGAAAGGTGAAACGAATCCCACCCTGCATTAGGGGTGCGACTTGCCCCAGAGTTTGTCGGTGAAGTCCATGTAGCGTTGCCAGTCATAGGGGGTCAGGTTGTGGCCGCCCTTGCGGATGTGGTAGGCCTGGCGGTCGCGGTGGAGCGGCGTCTCCAGTGGGGGCATCTGGTCGGGGGTGGGGCCGGCGTAACCGTAGAGGGCGTAGACGGGGGAGGCGTGGGCGAGGGCGAGGAACTCGCCGCGGGGGTCGGCCCAGAAGTCGGACTCGGCGCTGGCGACGTAGACGGGGCGGGGGGCGATCAGGGCGATCAACTGGTGCTGGTCGACGGGGAGGGCGTCCTCGTTGTCGTCGTACTTTTTGTAGTTGTCGGCGAACCAGTGGGGGAAGGCCTTGTTGATCACCTGGACGGTCTCGCCCATGCGGCGGCGGGTGAGGGACGCGCCGCCGCGGCCGGAGTCGTTGGAGACGGCGAGGGCGAAGCGGTCGTCCTGGGCCGCGGCCCAGAGGGCGGTCTTGCCGCCGCGGGAGTGGCCGACGACGGCGATCTTGGCGGGGTCGATTGCCTGGTCGGTCTGGAGGTAGTCGAGGACGCGGCTGGCGCCCCAGGCCCAGGCGCCGATCGTGGCCCAACTGTCCTCGCCTTCTTTGCCGGCGGTGAAGACGGCGCGGACGCCCTGAGCGCGGGAGGCCGCGTCCGCCTTGTCCGGGTCGACGTCGCCGGTGCGGAAGACGGCGGTCGCGTAGCCGCGGGCGAGGATCTCCTCGGCGGGCCAGAAGCCGTTCTTGGCGGCGCGGGTCGGGTCGGCGCTGGCGACGGGGCGGTTGTTGATCAAGACGAAGGCGGGGACCTTGCCCTTCGCGCCGTTGGGGGTCAGGAGCGAGGCCTCGAAGGCGAAGGACTTACCATTGTCGCTCGTCGTGATCTTGACGCGCTTGCGGGTGGCCTTGCCGTCGGCGGCGGCGGGGTCGGTCTCGAGGATCTCGAACGTGACCTTGCCGACCTTGGGCGTGCGGCCGTAGACGTGGGTGGCGAAGAGGTCGAGCGTCTCCGGACGCCGCTTCTGCTCCCACTGCTCGCGGGTGGTGATGCGACTGCCGTCGGCGGCAAGGAGCGGGTCGGGGAGCGTGTATTTTGCCGCGTCCGCCTCGCGGTAGCGGTAGGCGGTCTTCTTGCGGTCGAGGTCGTCGAGCAGTTTCGGGTCGGGCCACGGGGCGGCGGGGGCGTCGGCCGCGTTGGTCCGGGACGACGGGTGGGCGAGGGCGATCACGACGAGCAGACGGGCGGCCCAGCGACGGTTCATGTCCGGAGTCCTCCTGCGGTGGCCGGATTGTAACGTCAACCGCCCCGCTCAACCTCGGGGCGTGACGGCCGTATATAGGGGCGGAGGGTTGGCCTGCCGCTTGGCCGACTGTATCCTGTTTCGCCTCCCCCGAGGGCGCACGCCAGTCGGCGCGTCCTCGGGCGTATCGAACCTACACCCCTGGAAAGGATCGCTCGATGTCGCAGCAACCGTCCGCGTCGCAGTCGCCGCAGCCGCTGAAGAAGGCCCCCGTCTCCCGCCGCGACGTGTTGCGCGGTTCGACCGCCGCCGCCACGTCGGCCGCGCTGTTCGCGGCGCTGGGGACGAACTTCGCCCACGCGCAGGGCACAGGGAAGATCAAGGTCGGCGTGGTCGGGCTGGGCGGCCGCGGCCGCGGGGCGGCGGGGAACGTCGTCGAGGCGGACCCGAACGGGGTCGTGATCCACGCGATCGGCGACCTCTTCCCCGAGAACGTCAAGGAGACGGTCGAGAAGGTCTGGGCCGAGAAGCCCAAGGCGAACTACGACTACGCCGACCGCGCGTTCCACGGGTGGGACGCCTACAAGAAGGTGATCGACAGCGGAATCGACTACGTGATCCTCGCGACGCCGCCCGGGTTCCGGCCGGCGCAGATCCGGTACGCGATCGAGCAGGGCAAGCACGTCTTCGCCGAAAAGCCGGTCGCGGTCGACGCGCCCGGGTGCCGCGAGATCCTCGAGGCGGCCAAGATCGCGCAGCAGAAGGGCCTCGCGCTGGTGTCCGGGACCCAGCGGCGGCACGATCCGATGCACGTCGAGACGGTCAAGCGGCTGACCGAGGGGAAGGCGATCGGCGACATCATCACCGGGCAGGTCTACTGGACCGGCAACACGCTCTGGTCGAAGAAGCGCGAGCCGGGCTGGAGCGACATGGAGTACCAAGTCCGCAACTGGCAGTACTTCCCGTGGCTGAGCGGCGACCTGATTGTCGAGCAGCACGTGCACAACATCGACGTCGCCTGCTGGGTGATGGGCGGGCCGCCGCGGCTGGCCTTGTCGATGGGCGGGGCGCAGGCCCGCGTGGGCCCCGAGTTCGGGGTGACGTACGACCACTTCGCGACCGACTTCGAGTGGGCGGACGGGCGGCACGTGCTGTCGATGGCCCGCCAGCAGGACAACTGCTACAGCCGGGTCGGTCACAACTTCCAGGGCACCGGCGGCAGCGCGATGGTCGAGGCGGGGATCATCACGCCCACGCAGGGCGCGCGATGGAAGTTCCCGGAGAAGCAGAAGGTCAACCCCTACGTGCAGGAGCACGCGAACATGCTCGCGTCGATCCGCGCGGGCAAGCCGATCAACGAGGGGGAGCAGATCGTCGCGTCGGTGCTCGCGGCCGTCATGGGCCGGATCAGCGCGTACACCGGCCAGCTCGTGCGGTACAGCGACGCGCTGAAGTCGCAGGTCAGCCTGATGCCGCCGAAACTGGAGTTTGGCAAGCTGCCCGAGCCGAAGATGCCGATCCCGGGGCAGGACCGGACGATCTAAGTCGGGCGGTTGGTAGTCAGTAGCGAGTGGCCAAAGAAGACCAGCGTCCCCCGCGCTACGTGTGCGGGGGACGCTTGCGTTCTCGGGGGCGGGCGACGGCCAGAGCGTAGCGGTGCCAGACGGCGAACGTCTGCCAGGAGTCGACCTCGAACACGCGGTCGACAGCGGCGCGGAGGCGATGCTCTGGGCGGGGGAAGCTGCCGCGGTCGTAGCGCCAGAGGAGGCGGCCGGGGAGGCGGCGCGGGGCCCAGACGGCGTCGAGCAGGATCAGGCGGCCGCGACCCGGGGAGAGGACGCGGGCGGCGTCCGCGAGCATCGCGTCGAGCTGGTCGTCGGTCAGGTGGTGAGTGACGAGGGTGCAGACGACGGCGTCGACGATGCCGTCGGCGAGCGGGAGGCGGGTGGCGTCGGCTTGGAGGGCGAGGCCGCCGGGGTGTTTGGCGGCGTAGCCGGCGAGCTTCTGCGGGTCGAGGTCGAGGCAGACGTAGCGGGTGGCGGGGGACCAGAGGTCGCGCGACCCGCCGGTGCCGCCGCCGATGTCGATCACGAATCGGGCGTCGCAGAGCGGTTCGATCGCACGGGCGAGGCGGCGGTGGAGGTAAGACGCGCCGGCGGCGAGCTGGCAGGCGTCGTAGACGCGCGGGTGGGCGACGATGCGGTGCAGGAGGGGCGTGAGCATGGCCGTCGTGTGTGGGGGAGGCTAGTCCCGACGCCTCCCGACGGCCAAGAGGGACGTGCCGCGACGGATCTGCTCGCGGCGGCGGATCCGGCGCGGCTCGGCGGAGAGGGCGGCGGCGAGGAGGGCGTTGAGGCCGGGGGTGACGCGGAGCTCGCGCTGCGTCATCGCCGTCGCGTCCGCGGCGGCGCGGCCGCCTAGGGCCTGCTTGACCCGGCGGCCGAGCCAGACGAGGGGGTAGATCGCGCGCATGAACTCGGTCGCGTACTCGACCTCGAACCCGGCGCGGGCGAGCTTGTCGGTCAGCTCGTCGGGGGCGTACCGGCGGGCGTGGCGGGCGGCGACGTCGAAGTAGCTCCAGAGGGACATGTGGGCCGGGACGGTCAGCAGGATCGCGCCGCCGGGGGCGAGCATCCGGCGGACGTCGCTCAGCACGCCGAGGTCGTCGGTGACGTGTTCGAGGACGTCGAACATCCCGACGACGGCGAACGCGCGGTCGAACGGGGCGTGGCGGACGTCGCCGCGGACGAGGGACGCGCCCGGGCAGCGGCGGCGGGCGTGGCGGAGGCCTTCGGCGTACAGGTCCATGCCGGTCACGGTGCCGCCGGGGGACAAGTCGCGCAGCAGCGGGAGCATGCCGCCGTTGCCGCAGCCGAGTTCGAGCACGTGGTAGCCGGGGGCGAGGCCGTCGGTCAGTTGGCGGAGGACGGTGCCGACGACCCGTCGGCGGGCGCGGAACCAGAAGTGGCGATCCTCAACGTGGTCGAGCGTGGCGAAGAGGGCGGGGTCGTACCCTTCGCTGGCGTCGGCATGAGCAGGCGTCGCCGGCGCGTTCACGACGCGCCCCCCCTGCCCTCGCTCGGGTTCCGCAGGCCGGCGGGGCAGCGGAACGACTTGACGGCGTGGATGACCGTTCGCTGGTCGGCGTCGCTCAGGTCAACGTAGAACGGGAGGCGGACGAGGCGGTCGGAGACGTCCTCGCTGACGGGGCAGTCGCCGGGGTTGCCGCCGAACTTCTGGCCCATCTCGGAGAGGTGCAGCGGCAGGTAGTGGAAGACGGCGAGGATGCCCTTCGACCGGAGATGCGCGATCAGCCCCTGCCGCGCCTCGAGCGACGGCATCAGCAGGTAGTACATGTGGTGGGCCTGCTCGCAGTGCGCGGGGACGACCGGCCGGCGGACGTTCTGCTCGGCGGCCCACTCGGCGAGGGCGGCGTCGTAGGCGTTCCACAGCGCCGCGCGCTTCGACTGGATCTTCTCGGCAGCCTCGAGCTGGCCGTAGAGGAACGCGGCGAGCACGTCGCTCATCAGGTAGCTCGAGCCGACGTCGACCCAGGTGTACTTGTCGACCTGGCCGCGGAAGAAGCGGCTGCGGTTGGTCCCCTTCTCGCGGAGAATCTCGGCCCGCTCGACGAGGCGGACATCGTTGATCAGCAAAGCCCCGCCCTCGCCGCAGGTGACGTTCTTGGTCTCGTGGAAGCTGAGGGTGGCGAGCGCGCCGAACGTGCCAAGGTTGCGGCCGCGGTACCGGCCGAAGAGGCCGTGGGCGTTGTCCTCGACGACGGCGACGTTCGCCGCGGACGCGACGCGGTTGACAACGTCCATCTCGCAGGCGACGCCGGCGTAGTGGACGGGGACGATCGCCTTCGTGCGCGGCGTGATCAGCAGCTCAAGCTCGCGCTCGTCGAGGTTCAGCGTGTCGGGGCGGACGTCGGCGAAGACGGGTTTCGCCCCCCGCAGGACGAAGGCGTTGACCGTTGAGACGAATGTGAACGAGGGGACGATGACCTCGTCGCCGTCCTTGACGTCCAGCAGCAGGGCGGACATCTCCAGCGCGTGGGTGCAGGAGGTGGTCAGCAGGGTGCGGGGGACGCCGACCGCGTTCTCAAGCAGCGCGTGGCAGCGCTTGGTGAACGTCTGGTCGCCGGCGATCTGGCCAATCAGCATCGCCTCGGCGATGTATTGGAGTTCGCGGCCGACCAGCGAGGAGCGGTTGAACGGGATGCGGTATTGGGAGAGGTCCGTCTGAGCCGACATGTCGTCACACCGACGTTGCGCCGAGCACGAGCCCGACCCGATCCAACACTTCCGCCGCCGGCCGGGGCGCGTCGCCCTCGACCTGCACGACCGAGAGAATAACGACGCCCTCGCCAGTCGCGACCGCCACGCCGCCGGCGTCGACGCGGACGACTTCGCCCGGCACGCCGGCCCCGGCCGCCTCCACGCCGCCGGCCGACCAGACCGTGACCCGTCGGTCGCCCAGCCACGTGAACGCGCCGGGATAGGGCCGGGTGATGGCACGGATCAGGTCGTACACCTGGCGGGCCGGGCGCTGCCAGTTGATCTCATTGTCGCCCGGGCGTCGCCGGGGACAATAGGTCGCGGCGGCGTGATCTTGCGGACGGCGCGGGGCGGTTCCCGCGGCCAGCGCGGCAAAGTTCCGCTCTAGCAGCGCGAGGTACGCCTGCGTGACGCGCTCCATCACGTCGGCGATCGTCTCGTCCGGCCCGATTGGGACGGCGGCCTGGTCGACGACGTCCCCCTCGTCGGCGCGGCCCGTCATTTCGAAGAGAGTCGCGCCGGTCTCGCGCTCGCCGCTCACGATTGCCCAGACGGTCGGGGCGAAGCCGCGGTACTTCGGCAGCAGCGAGTCGTGAAAGACGAAGCTGCCGAGGCGGGCGAGTCGGTACACCGCCGGCGGGATCAGGTAGCGCCAGCTCACGGCGAACATCAGGTCGACCGGCACCTCCCAGACCTCGCGGAGTTCGGGCGCGTCCGCCTTGCGCGCCTCGTGAAACCGTCCGCTGACGCGCTCGGTGACGGTGCGGATCTCGTCGAGAAACGGCGGCTCGTGCGGCTCTTCGCGGAAGCTGACGACGGTCAATTCGGAGCCGGGCGGCGCGAGCTGAGCCAGGCGTTCGAGGAACAGGCGGCCGCGGCGGGTGGCGGCGAAGAGGACGATGCGCATCGCCGTCACTCCCCCGTCCGCTGGCGCACGGCGTAGGGCGGGCGCTCCATCGTGCGGAAGTGGAGCCGCGCGAGGTACTCGCCGATCACGCCCAGCGCGAACAGCTGCGCGCCGGAGAAGATCGCGACCACGGACGCGAGGAACGGGAAGCCGGCGACCCGACGCCCGTCGGCCGGGTCGAACACGTACCGCCCGACGACGAACAGCATCAGCAGCACGCCGAGGATCGTGAACCCGAAGCCGATCAAGCTAGCGAGCTGGAGCGGCCAAGTGCTGAAGCCGGTCACCATGTTCAGCGCGTGGGTCAGCAGTTTGCGGAACGTGTAGTTCGACGCGCCGACCGCGCGCGGCTCGTGCCGCACGTCGACGGCGGCAAAGCGGGTCGTCCCCCATGTCAGAAGCACGTCGATCGAGACGAACGGGCTCTTGTACGTCTCGAACGCGCGGCGGAGGTTGGTGCGGAACGCGCGGAACGCGCTGATGTTCCGCGCCGTCTCCGCACCCATCGCGCCTTGGAGCACCGCCTTCGTGATCAGCGACGCGAGGTCCCGCCACAGCCCGTGGTGTAGCGACGTCGGCTTGCCGTAGACGGCATCGGTGCGGCCGTCGGCGAGGCCGGCGAGCAGCTTCGGCACCTCCTCCGGCGGGTTCTGGAGGTCGTCGTCGATCGTGACGATGGTGTCGAACCGGGCCGCGCGGATGCCGCAGAGCAGCGCGTTGTGTTGGCCGTAGTTCCGCATCAGATCGATGCCGCGAACCCAAGGGCGCGTCCCGCGGAGCTCCGAGACGATTCGCCAGCTCTCGTCACGGCTGGCGTCGTTCACTAGGACGACCTCGAACGCCCCGGCGCCGGGGGCCGAGGTGAGCACCCCTTCGAGCCGCTCGACGAGCGTCCGCAGCGTCGCTTGGCTGTTGTAGACGGGGACGACGACCGACACGCCGGGCGGGAGCGCGGCGTCGGCGTCGTCGGTGCGAAGGGTGGGGGCGCCCGTGTGCAAGACCGTCGCGCATTCTGCGACACGCGCGAAGCGAAGTCCAGCCGGGTCACCCACCCGCTGAAGTAGGCCCGCGGAGGCCGTTGCGGGCGTTCTGCCGCAACCCTATAACCGTGCCGCCCCCCGATGACCGAGCTCACCCCTTATTCCCCGCGCCGCCGATTCGGCCTGGCAACCCTGCTGATCGTCGCGCTGCTCGCGGCCGCCGTGCTCGACGTCGCCAGCGCGTCGCGCGGGGGGAGGTTCTCCGCCCTCGCGCTGGCGCGGCGGTGGGCGCCGCTCGTACTGGCGGCGGGGCTATGCGCGCTACCGCCGGTGCGGCGAGGGGTCGGCGCGGCACTGGGGCGGCTGTCACGGCCGTCGCCGCGGGGGCGGCGGTGGACGGCGGTCGCGGTCGTGCTGCTCGCCACCGGATACCTCGCGTTCACCGCGCACCGCCAGGGGCGGGACATGAACGCGCGGGAGCAGGACGAGAGCATGTACCTGATCCAGGCGCAGCAGCTCGCGCGCGGGCGGCTGTGGATGCCGCCGCACCCGTGCCCGGACTTCTTCGCGTCCTACTTCATCCTGTCGAAGCCGGTGTACGCGGCGATGTACTTCCCCGGGACGGCGCTGGCGTACGTGCCGGCGGTCTGGCTGGGCGTGCCGGTTTGGTGGCTGTCGTTGTTGATCGCGGGCGGGTGCGCGGGGATGACGTACCGCGTGCTGGGCGAGCTGCTCGACGACGGCGTCGCCGGCCTGCTCGGTGCCCTGCTGCTGCTCGCGTCGCTCCACTTCCGCCATCTGTCGACGATGGTGATGTCGCACACGCTGATGCTGCTGCTGGCGCTGGCGATGACGTGGGCGTACTTGCGCTGGCGGCGGGACGGGGGCTTCAGGCTGCGCTACGCCGCGCTCTGCGGCGGCCTCGCGGGGTGGGCGGCGATCACGCGGCCCGTGGACGCGCTGGCGTACGCGCTGCCGCTGGCGGTCGTCGTCATTGTCGCCCTGTATCGGTCCAACGCGCCGCTGCGGCGGTACGTATCGACCGGCGCGGTGGCCGTGCTCGCCGGGCTGCCGTTCGTCGCTCTGCAACTGATCCTCGACTATGGCGTGACCGGGCACGTGCTGCGCACGCCGGTCACGTTCTACCACGACCAGCACTGGCCGCACGTGAACTTCGGGTACGCGGGGGAGACGCAGGGGTACCGCGTGCCGGCCGCGCCGCCGCAGTTCCAGCAGTACTACGACCGGTACATCGTGCCGTCGTTTACCGAGTACCGGCGGACGCGGCCGCTCGAGCTGATCGCGGTCGTCCGCCTGCCGCTCATGATCAGCGTGTCGTTCCCGGCGATGCTGCTGGCGGCGCTGCTGCCGCTCTGTTTGTTCGAGCTCGGTCGCGCGCGGGGTGGGCAGTGGGCGTGGGTGCTGACGCTGCCGCTGTTCTTCGCCGGGTACGCGACGTTCATGTTCTTCCGCAAGCACTACGGGCTGGTGTTCCTGCCGCCGCTGCTGCTGCTGCTTCTCCTGGGGGCGCGGGCGGTCGAGCGGGCGTGGCCGCGGCTCGCGGGGACCTGGCGGGCGTTCTTCGCGCTGGCGGTCGTGGCGGCGTCCGTTAGCGCGCTGCCGGAGGCCACGCAGGCGATCGACCGCCTCGCCGCGCGGGGACGCGCGAAGGACCCGGGCGACCAGATCTACCCGACGCCGATCCTCACCCGCTTCCACCAGGCACTGAAGCGGGTCGAGCACAAGCCGGCGATCGTGCTCGTGCGGCACCACGTGGGGGACGACGACGCGTGGGCGCAGGAGCCGGTCTACAACACGCAGACGGACTACCCGGACCACGCGAAGGTGGTGCGCGCGCACGACCTCGGTGAGGCGCGGAACGTCGAGTTGTACCGCCACTACGCTTCCCACCAGCCCCAGCGGCACGTCTACCGGTTCGACAAGCGCGACGGGTCAATGACCTACGTCGGGAAAGTCACGGACTTGGCGAACGACCGGTAGGACGGGATTCATCCGACCGAATTAGCGCGGCGGGGCAGAAGGTGGGATGAATCACGCCCGACCGGGGTTCCGCGCCAACCGGGGGCAGCCGCCGGGGTACAGAACGTCGAAGGCCAGCCGTGGAGGTCCGCCGATGCCGATCCGTGTCGAGTGTTCGAGATGCCGCGACGTCACCCACTTCGCCGACAACGACGCCGGCCTGGCCGTCGCGTGCGTGGCGTGCGGGCAGCACCTTCGCGTACCGAACCTGGCGGCCAAGGCGGCCGCGCCGCAGTACCCCGGGCCCCTGCCCCCCCTGCCGGACGAGCCGCCGCCGCTGTTCGCGAACGTCCGCCACGACGCGGACGTCTCGACGGCATCGCCGCCGCTGCCGCCGCCGGCGAACGTCGCGTCGCGGAGCACGAAGCGCCGGCCCGCGTCAGGCGCGCGGTGGCGGACGTACGGCCTGATCGCCGGGCTCGTCGGGGCGGGGGTCGCCGCCGCGGTGTACCAGAGCCGAACGCCGAAGACCGTGTCAGTCGTCGCGCAGACGCAGCCGGTGACCCAGCCCGTCGCGGTTGCGCTCGCCCCAGTGGCCGCGGCGTCGCAGCCCGCCACGCCGACTGCGAAGGTCGAAACGCCGGCGACTAAGCCGGTCGCACCCGTCGTCCCGCCGCCCCCCGCCGTCGCCGCGCGCGCCGAGCCCGTCCGCCCGTACACGCCGGCCAACGCGCCGGTCGGGTTCGTCGGCCTCGAGCGGATCGAGATCCGCGGCGAGCGGATGAGCGTCGACAGCTACCACAGCGGTGCCGGCCGGTACGGCGGCGACAACGTCCGCCCGAACGCCCGCCTTCTCAGCAACGGGGAGATCGCCGTCTCCGGCGACGGCGCGATGCTCGCCTCGGTCCGCCCCGGGCCCGGGCAGACGTTCCGCACGCCCAAGCGCGTGACGATCTCCGGCCCCGCCGAACCGTTGGCGGCGAAGGTATCGGCCCCGCCCGTTCGCCTCGACCCGTTCGCGCAAGACTCGAACAATGCCGCGCTGCCGCCGAAGTACTTCAAGAACGGCAACCTCGTCCTGATCGGCGACCGCGTCGTCGCGATCCCGCCCGGCGTCTACTACCTCAACGACGTGGTGATCGAACCGCTCGCCACGCTCCTGTGCGACGGCCCGGTAACCCTGCTGATCTCCGGGCAGCTCACGGTGCTGGGGAACATCGAGACGTCTCACGACCTCCCGGCCAACTGCCGCGTCCGCGTGACCGGCAGCCGCGAGGTGACGATCGGTCGGAAGACCACGCTCTACCTCGACCTGTACGCCCCCAACAGCACGGTCAACGTCGACGGCAAGGGCGAGTTCTACGGCTCGCTCGTCGCGAAGACTTTGCGGGTGCAGGGCAACCGCTCGCTGCACTTCGACGAGGCCCTGCTGCCGGGCGAAGCGCGGTGATGCTCTTCGAAGGCGGCACAGAGACATCGAGGGAATGTGAAGACGGCCGTGCGCTGCCGAGTTGGTTGGTCGTGGCACGGGCATCCAGCCCGTGTCTGCTGCATGGAACTGGAAGATCGGCGCAACTTGCCGTCCGGGGCGCCCGTTCATGGGCAGGATGCCCATGCCACGACCGGGCACTTCAGCAGAGCATCTGCGTTCATCCGCGTCCAAAGGCGGTTTCCCTTCGTGCTGTGCCGCATTCCCTCTCACGACTTCGGCATCACGAACTCGAGCGGCGCCGACCAATGGCCCCAGCGGCCGGTCGCGTCCTTCATGCGGGCGCGGACGCGGTAGGTGCGGCCGGGCTTGGCGACCTCGGCGGGGAGCGTCAGCGGGTCGGCCTTCGCCAACTCCTCGCTCTCCCAAGCGGCGGTGATCTCGTTCGGGCGCGGCTGGCGCGGTGAGCCTGGCGCGGCGGCGGGAGGCGCGGTGACGTCCGCGATCCGCCACTTGATCGCGGCGAAGGCGTGCTTCCCCTTGTACGGTGAGACCTGAAACTTCAGCTTGTCGGCCGCGCGGCTCGGCGGGCCGGCGTAGACGACGTTGGGCGTCGCGGGGATCTCCGGGTCTCGCAGCAGGTTCGAGTCCACCCACCGGCCGCGGGTGACGACGTATTCCTTCATCTGCTTGGCCATGCCGGCGAAGTCGTTCGTCGGCGTCGCCTGGTAGTAGAGCCCGTGCCCCGCCTGCCCACCGATGCCCAGGGCGGGGTGGTAGTCCCACTTACGGCGGTCGGCCTCGGCGATCGACGACTGCGGGTTCTTCGGGTCGCTGATGATCGCGGCGTACTCGTCGATCAGTTGCCCGGTGTGCTCGGGGTTGAACAGCAGGTCGCGAATCTCGCGCAACCGGTTGCGGTACTCCAGCGCGAGCGCGGGCCTGGAGAGCACGCGGGCGCGGAACGGTTCGTCGCCGTTGCCGTACATGTGGTCGGCCCACGTGAGGTCCAGGTCCCACGGGATCACGGTCCACTTGCCGGTCTTCGGGTCGCGGAAGTAGTCGTAGTTCTTCCCCTCGGCGATGTCGTAGTGGTGGATGCACTCGAGTATCGCGCGGTAGCTGTAGTACCGCGGCAAGTCGAGATTCTCGCGCCACCACGCCTCCGGCTTGTCGGCGGCGTGGTAGGCCGTCATGAACGCGTCGAGGTCCGACTTGTCCGCCGGCTGGCCCGCGCCGTGGTTGTTCAGTTCGCCGGTGCCGTGCTGCATCTTGTAGAGGTTGCCGTCGGGCAGACCGTGCGTCTTCAGGAACCGGCCGTCCTCGTTTTCGATCGCGAGGTAGAGGCCCCAGAAGTCCCCCTTGTATTGATCGGCCGGCGCCTCTTCGGCGTCGGTGACAATGCGGAAGTGGACGTAGTGCGTCAGCGGCGCCGGGACGCCGGCCAGGTTGAACAGCCGGAACCCGACCGACTCGTACAGCCCCTGCTCGCCGCGTCGCCCGTACGAGCCGAGTTGGATCAGCGACCGCAGGTTCAGCTTCGACCACGAGACCTCGTACGGCCGGCCGAAATCGTCCTTTGCCTTCAGGCGCTGGCCGTCCGGCAGGTCGATCTTCCACATGTTCTTGCCCATCGCGTACCGCCAGACGCCGCCGCGGGCGCGGTAGCGCACGTGGTCGTACGCGACGCCGTCGACCACCAGCGTTCCGGTATACTTGTACTCCTTGCCGCCCATCTGCTCGCGCCACGTCGCGTTCTCGATCGACTGTCGCTTGCCGATCAGGTGGTACGGCTCGACGCGGCCCAAGGCCTCGGGTGTGAACGTTACCGGCTGCCCGCGCCGCGGGTTGACGGCCCCCTTCCAAGCGGGGAGGCCGTCGTAGACGTAGTAGGCGTGGTTCGTCTGCTGCTCCGGCGTCGCGGGGGAGATCGGCGTCGCCGCCTCAGCCGGGATCACGGGCGCGACGACAGGCTTCCCGTCCGGCCCCTTCGCGGCGATGCGGTACCGCACCAGCCGGCGGTGCTTCTGGAGGTCCGCCGGCAGCGTGGCGGTGTACGTCACTCGCCCCTTCGCCTCCGCCCCGCGCGCCATCGGCAGCGGCGTCCAGTTCTTGTCGTACTCCGGGTCCGCCCGCTCGACGTACGCTCCCGGCTCGACCACCTGATACTGCAGCGACACGTCTGTGTACGTCGCGAGCACGCCGGCCGACACGGCGACCGCTTGCCCCGTCTTCGGCTGCTGCGGCGCGTGTTTGACGTCGTCGCACCACTTCGCGGCGGCGGCGGCGGGCTTCGTCACCGGGGTGTCGGCAGCGCGCGACGCGACCGCGGGCAGGAGGAGGGCGAGCACGAGAGACAGGCAACGGGTCCGGTGCATCATGGTCATCTTTATGACGGAGCGAGGCTTCGCAAGTTCACAGCGGGTAACATGGCCCGCATGAACCTCTCGCGATTACTGCCGGTCCTGCTCGCCGTTGCCGCGTGTTCGCTTGCGGCGGCCGCCCAGCAGCAGCAGCCGCGCAAGCCGAACGTCATCGTGATCATTGCCGACGACCTCGGCTACGGGGACGTCGGCTGCTACGGCGCGACCAAGGTCAAAACGCCCGCGATCGACCGCCTCGCCGCCCAGGGCCTCCGCTTCACCGACGGCCACGCCAGCTCCGCCACCTGCACGCCCAGCCGCTACTCCCTCCTGACCGGCGAGTACGCCTGGCGGAAGAAGGGCACCGGCATCCTCCCCGGCGACGCCGCCCTGATCGTCGACCCCTCCAGGCCGACGCTCCCCTCGATCCTGAAGTCGGCCGGCTACGCGACCGGCGTCGTCGGCAAGTGGCACCTCGGCCTCTGCAGCGGCAACCTCGACTGGAACAAGGAGCTCAAGCCCGGCCCCCGCGAGATCGGGTTCGACTACTCGTTCCTGATCCCGGCGACCGTCGACCGCGTGCCGTGCGTCTACACCGAGAACGACCGCGTCGTCGGCCTCGACCCGGCCGACCCGATCACCGTGAACTACAAGCACAAGGTCGGCAACGAGCCGACCGGCCGCGAGCGCCCGGACCTGCTGACGATGAAGCTGACCCACGGCCACGACATGACGATCGTCAACGGCATCAGCCGCATCGGCTGGATGACCGGCGGCAAGAAGGCCCTCTGGAAGGACGAGGACATCGCCGACGTGATCACGCGCAAGGCCGTCACGTTCATCGAGCAGAACAAGGACAAGCCGTTCTTCCTCTACTTCGCGACCCACGACGTCCACGTCCCGCGCGTCGCCCACCCGCGGTTCGCCGGCAAGAGCGGCAGCGGGACGCGCGGCGACGTCGTCGAGCAATTCGACTGGCAGGTGGGCGAGGTCGCCGCCGCACTCGACCGCCTGAACCTCGCCAACGACACGCTGATCGTCGTCACCAGCGACAACGGCCCGGTGCTCGACGACGGCTACGCCGACGGGGCGGAGAAGGACCTCAACGGCCACACGCCTGCCGGCCCGCTTCGCGGCGGGAAGTACTCGACCTACGAGGCCGGCACGCGCGTCCCGTTCGTCGTCCGCTACCCGGCGAAGGTCAAGCCCGGCGTGTCCGACGCGCTCGTCTGCCAGATCGACTTCCTCGCCAGCTTCGCGAGGCTCGCCGGCGCGGCGGTGCCGGCCGGCGCGGGTCGGGACGGGGTCGACGTGCTCCCCGCCCTGCTCGGTGAGCAACGGGCTGGCCGGGAGTCGCTGATCGAGCAAGGCGGCGGCGTCGCTCTCGCCGTCCGCAAGAGCGCCTGGAAGCTGATCCCCAAGGGCGGTGGCCGCCGGTACGGGGGCAAGGTGAACCAGCCCGAGCTTTACGACCTCTCGAAGGATCTCGGCGAGAAGGACGACGTGTCGGCCCGGCATCCGGAGGTCGTGAGGGAACTGGCGGCGCTGCTCGAAGGCGTTCAGGACCAGCGGCCCTGAGCCGCGCGACCGGAGCGGGGGCTCAAGGGGCGGCGGCGAGGCGGCTGGAGGGGATCGCGTCGAGGTCGAGGGGGCTGGTCTGACCGGCGTCGAGGTAGAGGTGGGCGAGGCCGGCGGACATGGCGGCGTTGTCGGTGCAGTAGGCGAATTCGGGGAAGTGGACGGGGAGCGGGAAACGGCCCGGGGCGAGGGCGGCGCGGAGGCCGCGGTTGGCGGAGACGCCGCCGCCGACGATGACGCTTTTCGCGGCGGTCTGCTTGATGGCGCGTTTCAGCTTTTTGACGATCACGTCCACGCAGGCCGCCTGGAAGCTGGCGGCGAGGTCGGCGAGGCGCTGCTCGTCGAGCTTCGGGGGCTCAGTCGGGGGGCGGCGGTCCTTGGTCGGGACGCCGTGGACGTTGTAGAGGACGGCGGTCTTCAGACCGGAGAACGAGAAGTCGAGCGAGCCGGGGGCGAGCAGGCTGCGGGGGAAATCGATGGCCTTCGGGTCGCCGCCCTGCGCGAGGCGGTCGATGACGGGGCCGCCCGGGTAGGGCAGGCCGAGCAGCGCGGCGACCTTGTCGTAGGCCTCGCCGACGGCGTCGTCGATCGTCGTGCCGATCAGGGAGACGTCGAGCCAGTCGCGGAGGTGGTAGAGGGCGGTGTGGCCGCCGGAGCAGACGAGGCCGAGGGAGGGGAAGGAGGGGGAAGACGAGGGACTAAGGGACTGAGGGACCGAGGGACTAAGTGAAGGCCACGACTCCGCCCCGTTAGTCCCTTTGTCCCTTAGTCCCTCTGTCCCTTCTGCCTCTCCCAGCATCACGCTGTACAGATGCGCATGCACATGGTCCACCCCGATCAACGGTTTGCCGAGTGCCCAGGCGAGGGATTTGGCGGCGGTGACGCCGATCAGGAGGCTGCCGATCAGGCCGGGGCGGTGGGCGACGGCGACGGCGTCGATGTCGGCGAGGGTGCAGGCGGCTTGGGCGACGGACTCGCGGAGGACGGGGAGGAGGTTCTCGATGTGGGCGCGGCTGGCGATCTCGGGGACGACGCCGCGGTACTTGGCGTGGAGGTCGACCTGGGTGGCGACGACGTTGGAGCGGACGAGCCGGCCGTCCTCCACGACGGCGGCCGCGGTCTCGTCACAGGTGGATTCGATGCCGAGGATGCGCATGGGATCGGGGGCAGGTCGTGGTCACTTGTTTTGCGCGGGCTTCGTCGTCGCCCCGCCGCTTGCGGGGTTTGGTTCGGGCTTGAACTCTGGCTTGATCGTCGCGGGGGCGGTTGCGGGCGGTGCGGGCGCGGTGGCCGGCTTTGAGGTCGGGTTGCTGGTGTCGGGCATGGGGGGAACGGCCGTGGCGGGGCGCGAGGGGGTGTTGGTCGGGGGGGTGGGGCCGCCGGCCTTGGCGTTCTGGAGGACGATCATGCCGATCATCGTGTCGACGGCGCGCTGCAACTGGACGTCGGACGAGACGGGCTGGGTGGTCGTGCCGGTCGTGGGGCGGGTGGCGCCGGGGCGGGGGACCGGGGGGAGGAACCGTTCGTGCTGGTCGAGCTCGATCGCGACTTTCTTTTCGGTGGCTTCGTCCATTGGCACGGGGATCTGCGGCTGGACGCCCCAGTCGGTCGCGTCCTTCTTGCGGTGCACGAGGCGGCCGCTGGGCAGGTAGTAGTAGGCTACGGTCAGCTTCAGTTCGCCCTGATTGCCCTCGAGGTCGATCAGCTCCTGGACGCTCCCCTTGCCGTAGGTGCGCTCGCCGATCACGAGGGCGCGCTGGTTGTCCATCAGGCTGCCCGCGACGATCTCGCTGGCGCTGGCGGAGTGCTCGTTGACGAGGACGACGAGCGGGAAGTAAGGCAGCGTGCCGTTGCCGGTCGCGGTGATCACGTTCTCGGGGCGGTTGCGGCCCTTGGTGGAGACGATCACGCCCTTCTCAATGAAGAGGTCGACGAGCTGGACGGCCTGGTCGAGGCGGCCGCCGGGGTTGAAGCGGAGGTCGATGATCAGGCCCTTCATGCCGTCGGCGAGCATGCCCTTCCAGCCGTTCTTGCCGCCGCTCAGGGCCTCCTTGACGCGCTCGGTCGTGTCGGGGGTGAACTGGGTGATGCGGAGGTAGCCGATCTTGGGGTCGGCGGGGGAGACGTACCAGTCCCACTGCCCGTTCTGCAGGCGCTTGAAGCCCTTGACGGTGGACATGACGATTTCCTGGCGGGTCATCGTCAGGTCGGCTTCTTCGCCGGTCGTGTGGCGGACGCGGAGGGTGACGGGGGTGCCGATCTTGCCCTTGATGCGCTTGGTGACGTCCTGGATGGACATGCCGGCGATCGGCTCGTTGTTGACGCGGAGGATGACGTCGCCGGCGAACACGCCGGCCTTGAAGGCGGGGCTGCCCTCGATCGGGGTGATGACCTCGATCTCCTTGGTCTTCTCGTCCTGGTTGAGCTGGATGCCGACGCCCTCGAACGAGCCGTCGAGCATGCGGTCGAACTCCTGCTGCTTGGCGGGCGGGACGTACATGCTGAAGGCGTCAAGCTGGCCGAACATGCCGTCGAGGGCTCCCTGCTCGAGCTTCTGGTCCTCGATCGGCTCGACGTAGTTGTTGGCGATCTGGCGGTGGATGTCGACGAGGCGGCGGACGAAGGCGTAGTCGCTCTCGCGCTGGGCCATCGTGCCGGGCAGGTGGAACGCCAGGAGCGCGATCAGGAGCACGCTGACCATCCAGGCCGTCTTCTCTCGGTTCATCATGGGCGAAACTCCCGCGCTCGGGCGCGACATTGCGGGGACCAGGTCTGTCGGCGGGGGATTCTAGTCGGGGTGGCGGGTCGGCGCATAGCGGGCGGGGGTTGGAGGGGGGTGAGGCGCGGAAGACGGTGGGTTCGTTTTGCAGTTTTGGGGCGAGGATGTGGCGCCGTGTGGCGCGTTGTTGCGCGGGGGACTGCCGTTTTGGCACGTGGGTTCGTTTCGCAGTTTCCCGGTGCGGGCGTTGCGCGGTGTGGCGCGTTGTTGCGCCGTGTGGCGCGGTGGGTTCGTTTCGCAGTTTTTCGGTTTGGCGGACGGGTGCGGTTGGGCGGGGGGAAGAGCCCCTCACCCCGGCCCTCTCCCACGGCCGATTTCGGCATGCGGCGGGGGAGGGGTGTTGGCGGCCTTGGGAGAGGGAGTTCGCTGCTTGCGCGCATGGGGGGCCTCCGTATATGGGGGTGGTGTTGCGCGGTGGAGATGCTTGGGGTGCGGCGCGGGCGGTGGGGGGTGGGGGTTTGCTGGGGTTTTGGCGCGCGCGGTTGCGAAGATTGTTTGGAACGGTGTTGCGCGCGGTGGGGTAGTGGGTTCCCTGGCGGATGGGGGGTCAGGCGAGGTAGTCGATGGGGTCGGAGAGGCCCGAGACCTTGCGCCACATCCGCTGAAGGGCTTCCTTGCGCTGTTGTTCCTGGCGGGAGGCGTGGTCGTCGGCGTGGTCGCGCGGTTGCTGGCGGGCGTTGTCGTCGGGGTTGCCGGAGTTGGGCTGGTTGTCCGACTTGGGGGCCTGCTGGACCTGGAGGCGGTCGACGGTGACGCCCTGGGATTCGAGGACGTGCTTGAGCTGGTTGAGGCTGTGACTCAGGAGCTTGGTGGCTTCCTCGTTGCTGGTCTGGAAGGTGGCGGTCATCTGGCCGTTGGCCATCTCGATGCTGACCTTGAGCGCGCCGAGTTCGGGGGGGTCGAGGCGGATCTGCATGGAGCCGCCGCCCTGGGGGAGGAGCTGGGTGCGGACGCTGGTGACGATCTGGTCGTGGTTGTCTTCGGCGAAGCGAACCTCGGGCGGCGCGGGGGGCAAGGGGGAGGCGGCGGGTTGGGGCTTGGAGGCCGGAGCAGCGGTGTCGGCGGGCTGGGCGAGGCCGGCGGGGTTGGAGAGGGCGTCGGTGGCTGACGGGGCGGCGGTGTCGAGCTTGGCGGCAGTTTCGGGGAGTTGGACGTCGTGGGGGGTGGCCGCGGGGTCTGACGGGGCGGTGGCGGGGTCGGACGTCTGCGCGGCGGTCTCTTTGGGCGCGTCGGTCGCTTCGGGATCTCCGCCGAGGGGGGAGACGGCGGACTTCTTTGCGGTCGGCGCGGGAATGTTGTCGGGGTGGGGGTTCTGGTCGTCGGGGCCGGGCTGCTCCGCGGAACCGCCGGCGGCCTGCTCTTGCGGCGTGGCGAGCGAGGGCGATTCGGCGAGAGGCAGTTCCTCGGATGCGCCGTCCGGCGCCGGGGAGCCGACCGGGTTTGCACGCGCGGCGGTGGGGGCGATGGCGTCCGTGGCTTCGGGATCGGGGGCGGCGTCGGGATCGACGTCGGTGGCGGCGGGTTGGGCGACCGGCTGGGCGGGAAGCGCGGCGGCCGCGGCGAGTTGGGCGAGGTCGGCGTCGCCGGTGAGGGTGGCCTCGGTTTCGGCGTCGGGGGCGGAGTCCGGATCGGCAGCGTTCTCGGGGGTTTGAGCGTCCGCCCCATCGCCGGTCGTGGCGGTCGGTTTGGCGTCGGTTGGGGTGGCCTCCGCGGTCTGGGCGGGGGCTTCGGCGGCAATAGGCTCCGCCTGGTCGTCCTGCGGGCGGGCGGGCTTGGGCTTGGACGTCTTCGAGGCGGGAGCGGGCTTCTTCGCCTCGGTCCTGGGTTCGGGTTTCGGCTCCGGCTTGGAGCGGGCGTCGTTCAGGTGCTGCTCGAAGTTGTCGGTGGGGTGGGGGGAAGGCGGCTTGGGAGAGGGGATGCTCCTGCGGACGGTGGCGGGCGCGAGGTGGTGGACTTGGGTGGACATGCAGGAAGCGTTATCGGAACTGTGGGGGTGGGAGTGTGAGGATTTCGCGCCATCTAGCGTGCGGCGCGCGGGCAGAAGCGGGGGGAGGCGAGGGCGGACGACTCGCGCGAGGGGCGGGACCCGAGAAGCGAAGGAACGGGCGCGACCGTCCGATCAGGGGGTGGTCGAGGCTTGCGACTGGCGCATGGTTTCCATCACCTTGGCGATCCGGGCGGTTTCTTCGGGGGCTTTGAATTCCTTGGTGATCTTGGTGGCCTGGCGGGGTTCCATGGCGCGGAGGTACTGGATGATCGTGTCGTCGCTCATCGTCATGAAGATGGCCTTGACCTGCTTGGCGGGCATCGTCGTGTAGAGGGCGAGCGTGTCCTGGAAGTTCTTGTCGGTCTGGAGCTTGGCCTGTTGCTGCTGGGCGTCGGCGAGCTTCTTCTGGTCGGCGGTGAGCTTGTCGCGGTCCTTGGCGGCTTGCGCCTTGGCTTCGTCGAGGGTCTTGCGGAGGTTCTGGAGTTCCTGGAAGCGGCGGTCGAGGAGGGCGGCTTGGGAGTCGAAGGTGCGCTGCATGAACTCGACCTGCTCGGAGGCGGCGCGGCCCGAGACCTGGGCGAGCATCTGCTCGAGCTTGAGCGTGGGCTGGGTGGTGGGGTCGCGCGTGTCGTCGATGGCGGGGGCGGGCTGGGACGCGGGGGGGAAGACGAGGGTCTTGATCTGGGCGATCTTGTCGTGGTCGAGCTTTTGGGTCCTGAAGAGGTAGGCGACGCCGCCGGCCGCCGCGAGGAAGTTGAGGGCGAGGGTCCAGGCGATGACGGTGAGGAGCTTCTTCATGGGAGATCCGAAACCAGAAACCCGAAATCCGAATCAATGACGAATGACCGAATGACGAAGCTCGAAACGCGCGTGCTACGGGTTTGGGTCGTGGGTGAACATCTGCATGCTGACCTCGTCGAGGGCGGCGGCTTCCTTGCGGTCGGTTTCGTCTTTCCAGCGCTGTTGCTGAGTGTCGCGGAGCTTTTCGAGGACCATGCGGTTCTTGGCGGCTTCGGCCATGACCTGGCGGGCGGTTTCGGCGGTGCGCTGGGCGGCGGCGATCCGGGTGACGAGGTCCATGGCCTTCCGCTGGACGCCGAACAGGAAGCGGCGGTGGGCGGTGATGAAGTTGATGTCGAGGCGGCCGAGGAGGCGGTTGTCGCGGACGTCGTCGCTGGTCGACTGCATGGTGGCGTTGAGGGCCTTCAGCTCGTCCTCGAGCTGTTTGACGGCGGCGAGGGCGAGGGCGTAGTCGCGCTGCTTCTCCTTTTCGATGGCCGAGCGGTGGCGGAGGACGGCGGCGAGCTTGAACTTGAACTGGGCCATGGCAGGAGCAGAGTTGCTGGTTGTTGGTTGCTAGTTGCTAGCGGGCGCCGGGGCGGCGTTGTTGTTGGGTCTGGGTCGTGCGGAGGGTTTTCTCGATCTGGTCGATCCAGTTGGTCAGGTCGACGAGTTGCCTGATGGTGTCCTCGTAGGGGCTGGCCGTGTGGGATTCCTGTTGGAGGAAGGCGAGGATCTTGTCTCGGGATTTGATCGCGGTGTCGAATTCGATGTTGCCCTCGACGTAGGCGCGGATGTTGACGAGGTCTTCGATCTCGGCGTAGAGGGCGAGTTGCTTGAGGACGCGGCGGGCGAGTTGGACCTGCTCGCGCGGGGCGACGTCGCTGCGGACGCGGCTGATCGACTGGAGCATGTCGATCGCGGGGAAGTGGCCCTTGTTGGCGAGGGCGCGGTTCAGCCAGAGGTGGCCGTCGGTGATGCCCTTCACCGCGTCGGGAATGGGCTCGTTGAAGTCGTCGCCCTCGACGAGGACGGTGTAGAAGCCGGTGATCGAGCCGCGGTCGGTCTTGCCGGCGCGCTCGAGGATCTCGGGGAGCATCGCGAAGACGCTGGGGGGGAAGCCCTTGGTGGCGGGGGGTTCGCCGGCGGCGAGGCCGATCTGGCGCTGGGCCTGGCAGAAGCGGGTCAGGCTGTCCATCATCAGCATGACGTTGAGGCCGCGGTCGCGGAAGTACTCGGAGACGGCGCAGGCGACCTTGGCGGCGCGGACGCGGAGGAGGGGCGGGTCGTCGCCGGTGGAGACGATGACGACGGAGCGTTTCAGGCCCTCCTCGCCGAGCGCGTTTTCGATGAACTCGTGCACCTCGCGGCCGCGCTCGCCGATCAGGGCGATGACGGAGACGTCGGCGGAGGTGTACTTGGCGATGCTGGACATGAGCGTGGACTTGCCGACGCCGGGGCCGGAGAAGATGCCCATGCGCTGTCCGAGGCCGCAGGTGTGGAGGCCGTCGATCGCGCGGAGGCCGGTGGCGATCGGCTCGCGGATGTTCGTGCGGTCCATCGGGGCGACGGCCTTGTTGTCGAGGCGGCGGGACTCGGCGGCGGGGATGGGGCCCTTCTTGTCGGTGGGTTGGCCGAAGCCGTTGAGGACGCGGCCGAGGAGCTGGTCGGAGCACCAGATGCGGGGGGTGGCGGAGATGTTCTCGATGCGGTCGCCGCGGCTGACGCCGGAGACGGGGGAGAGGGGCATCAGGAGGGTTTTGTGCTCGGCGAAGCCGATGACCTCGGCGGTGGAGGTCTTGTTGCCGAACGAGTGGATGCGGCAGAGGGCGCCGATCGGGAGGGCGAGCTCGCCGGCCTCGATCGTCAGGCCGGTGATGCCCAGGACGGTGCCGACGACGCGGAAGGGCATCGTTTGGGAGACGGCGTCGATCTGGGCGTCGAGGAGGGGCATGGGAGCGAAGGATGAAGGTGGCGGGACGAGGGATGAATCAGATTACGGCTGCGCGGGCTCCTGAGGATTGGGGAGGAGCTCTTCGGCGATGCGGGTGAGTTGGAGGTCGAGGTCGCCGTCGATGTGGCCGGCGCCGGAGTAGACGCGGCAGCCGCCGGGGGCGAGGGAGGGGTCGGTGATCAGGTCGACGTGTTTCAGGTCGGGCCACTGAGCCTGGATGCGGGGGAGGACGTCGGCGAGCGCGGCCTGCTGCGAGGGGTGGATCGCGATGCGGACGTCGGCGCTGTGGACGACGAGGCGGAGTGCCTCTTCGACGTTGGCGATCGCGACCTGGGGGTCGAGGGCGCCCTGGCGCTTGGTGACGCGCTCGGCGATCGTGACCGCGAGGCGGACGACGGCTTCGCGGGCTTCGGTGTCGAGCTGGAGGCGGGCGGCCTCGAGGTCCTGAACGCCCTGGGTGAGGGCGGCGACGACCTGAGTGAGTTGCTGGCGCTGCTCGTTGAGGGCCTCGTCGCGGCCCTGCTTGCGGCCCTCCTCAAGGCCCTTGGCGTGGCCGTCCTTCCGGCCTTCGACGAGGGTTTCGGCGAAGGTCCTGCGCTTGATCTCCTCGGCCTCCTGCTGGGCGGCGATCAGCAGGCGGTCGGCGCGGAGCTGGGCGGCGGCGATGATCGCGCGGGCCTGCCGCTCGATGTCGGTCAGGGAGAAGGTGGCGACCTGGGCGGGGGCGTTGACGGATTTGATGAGAGGCATGGGAAATCCGAATGGCGAAACCCGAATGACGAATCAATGACGAAGCCGGAATGACGAGACAGCAGGTCAGTGGTGGCGAAGCCCTCCGCTACTCGGGATTCGTCAGTCGGGTCTGATTCGTCGATTGGGTTTCGCGCTTCGTCATTTCTCCTACACCACCATTTCCTTCTCGCCGCCGCGGCCGGCGATGATGATCTCGCCGGCGTCTTCGAGGCGGCGGACGATGTCGACGATCTTCTGCTGGGCGCTCTCGACGTCGGAGACTCTCACGGGGCCCATGTACTGCATGTCTTCGCTGATCAGCTGGGCGGCGCGCTCGGACATGTTCTTGAAGATCTTGTTCTTCAGTTCGTCGCTGGCGGTCTTCAGGGCGAGGGCGAGCTCCTCGTTGTCGACCTCCTTCAGGACGGACTGGATGCCCTTGTCGTTGACGAGGAGGATGTCCTCGAAGACGAACATCAGCCGGCGGATCTGCTCGACGAGGTCGGGGTCCTCGGCCTCGAGGCCCTCCATGATGCCCTTCTCGGTGGAGCGGTCGGCGAGGTTGAGGATCTCGGCGACCGTGTCGACGCCGCCGGCCTTCTCGAAGGTCTGGGAGACGATGTCGGACAGGCGGTGCTCGAGGCCGCGCTCGACCTCCTTGATGACCTCGGGGTTGGTCTGCTCCATGTTGGCGACGCGCTTGACGACCTCGATCTGCTTCTGGGACGGGAGGCCGACGAGGATCTCGGACGCCTTCTGGCTGGGCAGGTGGGCGAGGATCAGGGCGATGGTCTGGGGGTGCTCGTCCTGGATGAAGGTCAGGAGGTTCTCGGACTCGGCCTTTTGGAGGAAGCTGAACGGGGTGGTCTGGACCTGCTGGGTGACCTGCTTGATGATGCGGTCGGCCTCGCCTTGCGGGAGGGTCTTCATCAGGAGTTGCTTGGCGTACTCGAGGCCGCCCTCGGTCAGGTACTGGTTGGCGAGGGCCTGGTTGTAGAACTCGCCGAACACGGTGGAGCGGACCGGGAGGGTGATGTCGCCGAGGGAGGCGATCTCGCGGGAGACCTCTTCGACGGACTCGGGCGGGAGGCGCTTGAGGATCTCGGCGGCCTCGTCCTGGGAGAGGGTGAGGAGGAGGACGGCGGCTTTTCGGACGCCACTGAGCTCGTTGGGGGATGCTTTCATCGTCGGGCGGTCTGGTTACGGCGGTTTGGCTTGGGGAGCCGGGTCGCGCGGTTCGAACGGATGCGGCGTGGTCACCGGGGTGACCACGCCGGGCGGGTTACCGGGGGCGCAGTTACGAGCGGTTCAGCCAGCGCTTGACGAGGTTGGCGGCGGCGTCGGGGTTCTCCTTCACGAGGGTGGAGACCTGGGCGATCATCTGCTGGGTGTGGACGGCGGCGTCGTCGACCTCGACGGCGTCCATGGACTGGACGCCCTCGCCGGCCTCGCCGGCGACGTCTTCGCCGCCGGCGACGGCGACCGGGGCGGCCCGCTCGCTCTGGGGGAGGATGATCGGTGCGGGGGCGGCCTTGCGGACCATCGACGAGACCATGAACAGGCTGACGACGGCGAGCGCGCCGAGGACGATCTCCTTGGCGTGGCCGGCGAGGGCGAGCGGGATGCTGGTCGCGACGGCGGGCTGGCTGGCGACGTCGCCGGCGGGCAGGTAGTCGTAGTAGGGGTCGATCATCACCTTGTCCTCGGGGGTCTGCGAGACGCAGCCGAGGACGTTGTTCTTGATGCGGAGGAGCTCGGCGTCGGCGATCGGCTTGAGCGTCGCGTCGTCGGGGTCCTTGGCGGTCGGGTAGACGCTCTTGAAGATGCGGAGGAAGTGGCTGCGCGGGATGCTGACGGACGCGCCGACGACGGCGCTGGCGCCGGCGGGGCTGCGGATCAGCTCGCGGACCTTGGAGACGAAGTTCTCGTTCTTCACCGTCGTCTCGGTGTTGCTGGTGGAGGACGATTCGCCCGCGCCGCCGGCGGCCGGGCTTCCGGCGGGGGCGGCGCCGCCGCCGATCGCGAGGGCCTGATTCGCGCCGCCGCTGACGTTCGGGACGACGCCCGGCTCGGAGGGGCCGCGACTGTTCGTGTTGCTCTCTTCGGTGCGCTCGGTTTCGGTGACGGGCCGGCTGAACGACCGCTCCTTGTCGAACAGCTCCTTCTCGATCTGCTTGGCCTGCATGTTGGGGTCGACGGTGACGCTGACGAGGACGCCGTCGATGTTGCGGAGGCGCTCCTGGATCTTCTGGGAGAAGTGGCGCTCGTGCTCCTTGACGAGCTCCATCCAGGTGTCACCGCCCGTGCCGCCGCCGCCGGCGGGGTCGTCGCGGTCGGCGGCGTGGTGGGACGCGCCGTCGATGATCACGTTGACCTTCGAGCGGGCCATGCCGGAGACGGCGCCGGCGACGGTGTCGGCGGCGGCGGCGACGAGTTGCTTGGTCGGCTTGGCGGCGGCGGCGGCGGCGCCGAACCCGGTCTTGAGCTTCAGGTTGACGGTGGCGGTCGGGGTGAGGTTGGCCTCGCCGAACGACCGCCGCTGCGTGTTGTTGATCACGACGCGGGCGTCGCGGATGCCGGGCCACTCGCGCATGATCTGGGCGAGCGTGGCCTCCTTGGCCCGGTTGAACATGACGTTCTGCTTGTCGCTGGTGTTCCACGGGCTGTCCATCTTCTGGACGATCTCGTCGAACCCGTTGGCGGTGTCCTGGGGCATGAGCTGCTCGTAGGTGAGCAGCGCGAGGGCCTCGAACTTGCGGTCGGTCGCGACCTGGACGCGGCTGCCGACGACCTTGTAGGGGATGTTGCGGGAGGCGACCTGGGTGACGACCGCGGTGATCTGCTCGGGGGAGAAGTCCTGCGGGAGGACGTCCTCCATCTCGGCGGTGGCGGCGTAGCGGCTCCACCAGACGAGGCTCATCACCATGATGACGGCGAGCGAGCCGGCGAGCATGCGCTGGCTTTGGGTGAGGCCGGCGAGCTGTTCGCGGATCTTCAGCGCCTGCGACTTGAGGAAATCCATACGACCGCCTTCCTTGGCATTCGGATTTCGCGGGGGACACGGCCGCGAAGGCGGCCGTGCCGCGCCGCGATCGGTTCCACCGGTCGCGGCGCGTCAGTTTTGTGTGCGGGACGCGCTAGACGGAGATGCTCTTGATCTCCTCGTAGGCGTCCATGAGCTTCGACCGGATCGCGAGCAGGGTCTTGAACGCGAGGTCGGACTTCTCCATCGCGGTCATGACGCCGGTCACGTCCTCGGACTTCTTCGTCACCAGGTCTTCGACCGCCTTGCTGGCGTCCTGCTGCAGGCGGCTGACCTCGTCGATGGAGTTCTTGAGCATGTCGGAAAAGCTCGGGCCCTGTGCCGAGCCGGCGCCTCCGGCGCCGCCAGATGACGCGGGCGAAGCTCCGCCGCCCGCGAGTTTCCCGAACGTCAAGTTGTTGCCGACTCCGTTTAGCATCAGTTGCTGGTGGTTGGTTGCTCGTTGCTAGAGGTCCTGTTGCGCGATACGGACGTGTTCGTTGACGACAAGGCTGGTTTAACCGGCGGCGGAAATTCACGCCACACGAAATTCCGGATTTGTTACGCGAGTAAACGGAGGGTCGCGTTCATCATGCTTTTCGTGACTTCCATCGTGGTCACGTTGGCTTCGTAAGCGCGGGAGGCCTCGAGCGCGTTGACGAACTCGACGGACAGATCGATGTTCGGGTAGAGGACCATGCCGTCGGGGCCGGCGTCGGGGTGGCCTGGCTGGAAGCGTTTCTGGAACGGGGACGGGTCCTGCTTGATCTTGCCGACGTGGACGCCGGGGCGGTCTTTGCCCTCGCCGCGGGCGGCGAGGTTGGGGGAGAAGACGGCGAAGCGGCGGCGGTAGGGGACGGCCTCGCCGTTCGCGTTGCGCGTCGTGTTCAGGTTGGCGATGTTCGCGGCGATCGTGTCCATGCGCGTGCGCTGCGCCTGGAGGCCGCTGGCGGAGATGTCTAGGGTTTGAAACATGGGCAGGGTTGCCGGTTGTTAGTTGTCAGTTGCCAGCGGGGTTAGCTGACGCGTTCCTTCAGGGCCATCTGCATGCTGTTGAACTGTTTCTTGAGCAGCTCGATGGCCATCGTGTAGAGCAGGCCGTTCTTGGCCTGGTCGGCGGCGAGCTGTTCCATCGAGCGGTTGTTCTGGTCGTGGAACAGGATGTTGGCGGTCGGGTTGCCGACGTCGAGGTCGATGTCGCCGTAGGTCGTCGTGCCCGGCGGGTTGCTGCGCTTCTGGGCGGCCCGGTCGCGGAGCATGGAGAAGAACTTGGCCTCGTGCAGGTCCTTCTGGCGGTAGCCGGGGGTGTCGACGTTGGCCATGTTCTCGGCGATCAGCTTGTGGCGGGCCGACGAGAACTGGAGGACGCGCTCGATCAGCGGGGCGTTGGTCTGGTTGACTAAGCGGTCGATGAACATGGCGGCTCATCCGTTATCAAAATGTGTGCCAAGTCGGATTCGGTCGGAAACGCAGGGGCGGGGCGCCCGGGATACGGACGCCCCGCGCGGATGCTGCGCGGGCAGCGCAAAGCTTGCGCTGCCGGTCGTTGGTCACGCTTCGACGAGCTCCCCGTCTTCCTTCCACTTCTTGAGCTTCATGCCGAGCGTGCGGACGCCGATGCCCAGGGCGTGGGCGGTCTTCATCCGGTGGCCCTTGAAGCGTTCGAGGGTGGAGATGATCACCTGCTTCTCGATGTCGGCCAGCGGCTTTCCGGCGAGGTCCTCGACGGCGGCGGCGGGCTTGGACTTGAGCCACGGCTCGATCGTCTCGGCGCGGATGACGGCCGGGTCGGTCTCGAGGACGCTGGCGCGCTCGATGATGTTCTGGAGCTCGCGGACGTTGCCGGGCCACGAGTACTTCTGGAGCACGCGGACGGCCTCGGGCTCGATGTGGCGGAAGGCGGCCTTCTCGCGGCGGGCGATCAGGTGGAGGAAGTGGCGGCAGAGCTCGGGGATGTCGTCGGTCCGCTCGCGGAGCGACGGGAGCTCGATCGGGACGACGTTCAGGCGGTAGAACAGGTCCTGGCGGAACTTGCCGGCCTCGACGTCCTTCTCGAGGTCGCGATTGCTGGTCGCGACGACGCGGACGTCGACCTGCTGGGTCATGCTGCTGCCGACGCGCTCGAACTGGTTCTCCTGGAGGACGCGGAGCAGCTTGGCCTGGAGGACGGGGGAAATCTCGCTGATCTCGTCGAGCAGGAGCGTGCCGCCGTCGGCGAGCTCGAAGCGGCCGCGGCGGACCTTGTCGGCGCCGGTGAACGCGCCCTTCTCGTGGCCGAAGAGCTCGGACTCGAGCAGGTTCTCGGACAGGGCGGCGCAGTTGACGGCGAGGAACGGGCGGTCCTTGCGGTCGGACTCGGTATGGATCGCGCGGGCGACGAGCTCCTTGCCGGTGCCGGACTCGCCGCGGATCAGGACGGTGGCGTTCTTGCGGGCGACGAGCTCGATCCGCTTGCGGATCTCGTCCATGCGCTGGCCGGAGCCGATCAGCGGCCGGGGGGCGAGTTGGCCCTCGGCGATCGTGCGGAGGACGGCGACCTCCTTGACCAGGCGGTTGTGCTCGAGCGTGCGGTCGACGAGCGCCTTGATCTGGTCGCCGTCGAACGGCTTCTGGAGGTAGTCGTACGCGCCCTGCTTCATCGCCTCGACGGCGGTCGGGACGTCGGCGAACGCGGTCATCAGGATGACGGGGAGGTCGGGGCGGAGGCGCTTGGCCTCGACGAGCAGCTCGATGCCGGTCATCCGCGGCATCTTCAGGTCGGTGATCAGCAGGTCGAAGCGGCGCTCGGCGATCTTCTCGAGCGCCATCGCGCCGTCGGTCGCGGCGACGACCTCGTGGTCCTCGCGGCGGAGGGTGGACGCGAGGCTGTCGCGCATCATTTCCTGGTCGTCACAGACTAAGATCTTTGCCATTTTCGAAGACTCCATTCTTCGTAGGCCGCCCGGGGGTTTGGCCCCCCGCGGCGGCCGCCGACGGGTACAGCTAGATTCGTATTTCGAACTGCGCGCCACCGTCCTTCGGGTTGGTGGCGATGATCGTTCCCTCGTGCGCCTCGACGATCCGGTGCACGATCGCCAGGCCCAGGCCGGTGCCGGTGTCCTTGGTCGTGAAGAACGGGTCGAAGATGCGGTCGATCGCGGCGGCGGGGATGCCGGGGCCGGTGTCGCGGACGACGAGGCGCGCCTGGCGGGCCTCGACGTCGCGCCCCGCGTCGTAGGCGATGCGGACGGTGCCGCCCGCGCCTTCCATGGCGTCGGCGGCGTTCAGGACGAGGTTCAGCAGCGCCTGCTCGAGCAGCAGCGCGTCGACGTTGACAGGCATTTCGGGCGGGCCGGTGATCTCGACCGTCACCCGGTTCGTTTCGAGCTTGGGCGTCGCCATCTCGGCGGCGCGGTGGACGATCTGCGACAGGTCGGCCGGCGCGACGGTGGCGCTGATGTCGCGGCTGAACGCGAGCACCTGACTGACGAGCGCCTCGAGCCGCTTCACGCCGCCGGAGATCTTCCGGACGGTCTCGAGCGACTGCGGCATGTGCCCGACGTCCTTCGCGAGCATCGACGCGTACAGGTGGATGCCGCCGAGCGGGTTGCGGATCTCGTGGGCCATGCCGGCGGCCATCTCGCCGAGGGCGGCGAGGCGGTTCCTGCGCTCGAGCAGGCGGTTCTTTTCGCCCAATTCCTCGCGGAGCGCGATCACGGTCTCCTGGAGCTTCTCGTGCGACTGCTGCAGCCGCTCGGTCACCTCGCTGTACGCCATGATGATGCGGCCGAGCTCTTCGATCCGCTGGGCGGGGTTGGCGAGGTTGGAGGCGGCGGCGGCGGCGGTCATTGCGATAACCCGGAGGACGAAACTCGAATGACGAATCAATGACGAATCACGAGACCCGAATGACGAAAGGGCCGATCACGGCGCGGCGGCCGAGTCGTCATTCGTCACTCCTGCCGCTTACTGCTTCACGTCCATGCGCGAGACCTTGGTGCCGTACGCGGCGACGGCGTAGTTGCGGTTGACCTGGCGGGCGGCGGACGCCTGGCTGATCTGCTTGCCGAGGTTGAGCTTTCGCTGTTGGAGGATCAGGGCGTCGTTGCGGTCGGCGGTCGTGATCTCCTCGAGCAGGCGGCGGGTCTCGGCGAGCAGGCGCTCGGCCTGGGCGCGCTGGTCGGCCTTCAGCCCGCCGACGTATTCGCCCCAGCGGCGCTTGGCGAGGACGATCACCTGCTCGAGCCGCGAGACCTGGTCGAGCACCTCCTGGCGGCGCTGGAGCACCTCGAGCAGGGCCTCGGTCTGGCTCTGCTGGACGTGCTCGTGCTGCATCTCGGCGAGCTTGGCGAGCCGCTGGTAGCAGGTGACCTGCTCCTGGAGGGCGGCGATGACGGGGTCCGACTGATTGGCGGCTGCGGGTTGCGGGTTGCGGACTGGGAACTGGCTCATCGTTGTGTCCTCTCGCGTTCTGGCCCGGCTTCAACCCGCAATCCGTGATCGGCGATCCGCAATCACCACAACCCCGCCGCCCCGGTCCACTGGAGCCACTTGTCCCAGTACTCCTTGGGCATCGTGAAGCCGCCGTTGCTGAAGGCCTCGGGGGGCATCTTGCGGAGCAGCCATTTCGCGCGTTCGTTGGCGGTCTTGGCCTCGGCGACCTTGTTCAGGGCGCAGTAGGCGTTGACGATCTGGACGTAGGCGGCGAGCGCGGTCGGGTCTTCCTGGTAGCGGAAGGCGGCGTGGTCGTAGAGCTTGATCGAGTCCTCGTACTGCCCGAGGTCGAAGACGCAGTCGGCCCGGTAGAAGTGGGCGAGCTTGCAGTAGAGCTTGTCGACGTCGCCGATGGGCGGGGTGCGGAGGTAGATCTCGATCGAGCGGTCGAACAGGGACTTGGCCCTCGTCAGGCGGTCGCGCTTGGCCGACGCGACCTCGACCGGGTCCATTTCCGCCGGCGGGGACTTCTGCGTGGAGGCGGCGGCACCCGCCGGCGGCTTCGTCGCCGACGCCGGCAGCGGCGCCGGCACGCCGACCACCAGCATCGACGCGCTCTTGCGGTAGCTGTCGCCCATGAGGAAGACGAGCTGGCCCATCCGCTCGTCCTTCGGGTAGCGCTGGGTCAACTCCTCGAGCTTGGCGACGGCCTCCTCGTAGCGGCTGGTGCGGTAGTAGAGCTGGGCCAGTTCGAACAGCGCCTGCTTGAACTCGGCGGCCTCGGGGGTGATCAGCGGGTTGTTGTCGACGACGCCGATCAGGACGCCTTCGGCCTTGCCGTAGTAGTCCGGGCCCTTGGCGACGTACGCCTGGGCGAGCGGGACCGCCGACTTGCTGGCCGCGAGCGTGTTCGGGTAGCGGAACTGGTTGCGCTGGTAGGCGCCGATCGCCTTGTCGTAGTTGCCGGCGGCCTGGTAGGCCTTGCCGAGGCGGAGCAGGGCGTCGGGCGTCAGCGAGTCTTCCGGGCGCTCGGCGGCGAACAGCTCGAGCGCCGAGATCATCCGCTGAAGGTCGCCGGCCCGGTCGTACAGCTCGACGCCGCGCCACAGCGCGTCGCCGTAGCCCTTGTCGTCGGTCAGGGTCAGGGCGCGGGAGTAGGCGATGTAGGCGTCGCCGGCCTTGGCGCGGAAGTCCCGGATCTGCTGTTCGCGCTTGATCTTGTCGGCCGGCTGGATCGAGTCGGGGATGTTGCGTTCGACCTGGTCGCCGCGCTTCTCGTAGATGCTGCCGAGGCGGGCGTAGAACGACGGGGGCAGCGTGCTGGCGCCGCGCTTGTCCTTGTCCTCGGCGAGCGCCTGCTCGTAGGCCATCACCTCGAGCGCGCCCTGGAAGTTGCCGCGGTCGGCCAGCGTCTGCGAGGCGAGCTTCATGCCGGTCAGGGCGTCGACCTTGAGCTTGCGCTTCACCTGGTCGCGGCCGTTGATGTAGCTGGCGACGTCGTGCAGGTCGGTCAGGCCGGGGTCGTCCTCGCCCTGGTTGATCCGGCAGACGCCGCGGCCGAGCCGAGCGAGCGGGGCGACCTTGGAGTCGGGGTGACTGGTGAGGACGACGTTGTAGAACGAGTTGGCTTCTTCGGGGCGCTTCTGATCCTGGGCGATGCGGCCGAGGTGGTAGGCGGCGTCGGCGTCGAGCGGGTGCTGCACCTTGAGCTGCTCGCGGGCGAGGCGCAGGTAGCGTTCGGCGTCGGCGAGGCGGCCCAGCTTGTACTCGCAGTAGCCGAGCCAGTACGTGACCTGCCCCTGGTCGACCGGGTCGACGTTCAGGCGGACGGCTTCCTCCAGCGTCTGCCGCGCCAGGGCGAACTCGCCGCGGTCGACCTGGAGGTGCGCCATCTCGCCCATCGCCCAGGAGCGCTCGGCGTCCTTGAGCTCGGGGTGGGCCAGGTACTCTTCGAGCGAGGCGGTCGCGCCGGCGGGGTCGTCGGCGGTCAGCTGCAGGTCGATCACCTTCCGCTGGAGGTAGAGCGACTTGGCCGGGTTCATCAGCATCGCCCGGCGGTAGTGCATCAGCGCCTCGGTCGTGCGACCCAGCGCCTCGTAGCTCTCGGCCAGCCGCTGGTTCATCGCCGGCGTCGGCTTGGCGCCCATCTCGACCGCGATCAGCGACTGCTCGATGATCCGGCGGTGGTTCTCCGGGACGTTGAGCTTCTTCTGCTTCTGCCCGAGCTCGAGCGACTCGGCCAGCAGGAGGTGGATCTCGGCCTCGCGGTCTCGCTCAAGTTTTTCCTTGGCGAGGAGCCGATTAAGTTGTTCGATGGCCGCCTCGGGGCGCATCTGGGCGACGAGCTGGCGGGCGACGTCGATCTTCTGGTCGATCGAGAGGCCCGGCTTGGGGTCGATGAACAGGTAGGCTGCCACCCCGAAGAGCACGACGGAGCAGACCAGCAGCGGCATCTGCCAGAGGCGGCGCAGGCGCGACCAGGTGGAGACGGCTTGCCGGGGAGGGAGCGGAGGCGGCCTGCGGGAGGGGGCCTTGGCGGTGCGTTCGGGGTTCTGCTTCGGCCCGCCGCCGGCCGGGCTGACTTCCCCCGCCCTGCCACGGACTTCACGACCCGTCCGCACTGAACCCTGCGAAGCCATCCGCATCCATGCCTTCCCTGCATCGCCGACCCGTCCGTGGGTGGGCGCCCCGTCGGTCGCGCGGTGAGGCGCGAGGTTGGGGGAGGTGTCGCCTGATCGCTGGACGGGCGACGCGAAACGCGCGGCCGGCCTAGCTGCGTCAGCAATTTAACGGCGAGGGAACTAAAGGCAAGTTGGCACTCCGCCCATTTTGACCATCCACCGGACACCCCCAAGTTACCCCCCTTTCCGTGCCTAATGCACAATCGGCGAGAGCTTGGAACATGCAAAGTGTTTGCCGGAAATGCCGGGCCACTGCCGGCGTCCGAATTCCCTTAGCCGACTCTGCCTTTCCCCGTCGAAACGTCGCTGCTAGAATGAGCCCCATTCGGTAAGGAGATCGCTTGGTAAGTGCCCCCCGATACGGCTCGGCCCGACGGAAACTGCGGATACTGCTGGTCGAGGACCACGCGGATACGCTGGAGACCGTCAGCCTGCTGCTGAAGCGGGTGGGGCACGACGTGGTTTCGGCGGCGTGCTGCGCGGCGGCGCGCGAGGCGGCTGACGCGAACGACGGCATCGAAGCGATCGTGGGAGACATTGGCCTGCCTGACGGGGACGGGGTGGATCTGCTGGTCGAGTTGAAGCAACGATACAACTGCCCGACCATCGCCCTGACGGCGTACGGGATGGACGCGGACGTCAGGCGGTGCGCGGCCGCCGGGATCGACCGCCACCTGCTGAAGCCGGTGGGGGTGATCGAATTGACCGGCGCGCTCGACACGCTCTGCTCGTAGCCCCCCTGCTCACCCGCGCCCGGCGCTTCACCCGATCCGTTGCTGCCTACTGTCCGGCGATCACCTGCCCCGCGACGGCGATGAAGCGCATGCGGGTCTCGTAGAGGGCGAGGTCGAGCGCGTGCTGTTCGTCGGGGGTGAGGTTGTTTGCGGTCTTTTCCTCGAGGACGCCGAGCGAGTCGATCAGGTGCTTGGCCATGTCCATGTTGGACGACTCGTCCCCGCGCTGGGCGGCCATGTCGCTGAGGTAGAACAGGGCCTGGCTCGCGAGCGACTGCGTGACGGTCTGCAGGCTCGCCGGCGGCAATTCGCGTTCGCCCCGCGCCCCGCGGCCGCGGCCGGCGGCGGCCCGCCCGCCCGGCGCGGCGCCCGCGAGGGGCCCGGCGGCGGCGGCAGACGGCACGACCCCGGCGGGCGTTGGCGCGGCGGTGGCGGCGCGTTCTTCGGCGCGGCGCTTGGCGTCCTCCTCCAGGCGCTTCTTCTCCTCCTGGGCCTGCTTCTTCCAGTCCAGGTCGATGTGCAACGAGGGCTTGTCTTCCGCCATGGGTCGTCTCCGGGGTCTGGTGGTCGGGCCTGATTGTGGCGGTTTGTGCGGTGGGGGTCAATTCGGTAAAACTGCGGGGATGAACCGACTCGCCCCCATCGCCGTGATCGCGCTGGCATTGGTCGTCACGTCCCCCGCGCGGGCGGAGCAGGCGCCGCCTGAGGCGAAGGGGATGACGCCGCTGTTCAACGGGAAGGACCTGACCGGCTGGGACGGCGACCCGCGGCTTTGGACGGTGAAGGACGGGGTGATCCGCGGGGAGACGAACGACGCCGACAAGAAGATCAAGGGGAACACGTTCCTGATCTTGAAGGACAAGCCGCTGGCCGACTTCGAGCTGCGGCTGTCGTTCCGCGCCGCGGCGACGAACAACAGCGGGATCCAGTACCGCTCGAAACGCGTGGTCGACCCGAAGAACGCCGAGAACAGGTGGATCATGCAGGGGTACCAGCACGAGCTCCGCAACGAGAAGAAGCTGCCGAACGTCTCTGGCTTCATCTACGACGAGCGCGGCAAGCGGGGGCGCATCATCCTGGTCGGCGAGAAGGCGACCTGGGAGGGCGGCAAGAAGAACGTGACCGGCCAGCTCGTGGACCAGGCGGCGTTCGAGAAGGCGATGAAGATCGACGACTGGAACGAGGTCGTGATCGTGGCGAAGGGGAACAACGTCAAGCACTACCTCAACGGCGTGCAGCTGATCGACTTCACCGACAACGACCCGCAGCTCGCGCTCAAGGAGGGGCTGGTCGCGCTCCAACTCCACGGCGGGAAGCCGATGTGGGTGGAGTTCAAGGACGTGCGCGTGGCGGAGTTGAAGTAGGGGTCACCGCGGGGACGCGGAGAATTCGGGGGCGCGGCGCTGGCGGAGGGTTTTGATGTCGAGATCAGTGCTCGTGCTGGTGGCGGCGTTGGCGGGCGCGCTGGGACGGGGTGCCGCGGCGGCGGACGCGGCGCGGCCGAACATCGTCTTCATCCTGGCCGACGACCTCGGGTACGGGGAGCTGTCGTGTTACGGGCAGCGGATGTTTCGGACGCCGCACATCGACCGGCTGGCGGCGGAGGGGCTGCGGTTCACGAGCGCGTACGCGGGGGCGACCGTATGCGCGCCGTCGCGGTGTTCGCTGATGACGGGGCTGCACGGCGGGCACGCGAAGATCCGCGGGAACAAGCGGGTGCCGCTGGGGCCGGACGACGTCACGATCGCGACGGTGCTGAAGCGGACCGGGTACGCCACGGCGCTGTGCGGCAAGTGGGGGCTGGGGATGCCGGGCGACAGCGGCTCGCCGAACAGGCAGGGGTTCGACTTCTTCTTCGGCTACGCCGACCAGATGCACGCGCACAACTATTACCCGGCGTTCCTGTGGAAGAACGACCAGAAGTTCCCGCTGCCGAACGTGATGCCGCCGAACTCCCCACCTGCGGGGCAGGGCGTGGCGGTCGATAAGAAGGCGTACTCGCACGACGTGATCGCGGAGCAGGCTGAGGGGTGGATCCGGGCGAACGCGGAGAAGCCGTTCTTTCTGTATCTGGCGCTGACGCTGCCGCACGCGAACAACGAGGGGAAGAAGCTGGGCATGGAGGTGCCGAGCGACGCGCCGTACTCGGACAAGGACTGGCCGCAGCCGGAAAAGAACAAGGCCGCGATGATCGACCGGCTAGACCAGTCGGTCGGGCGAATCGTGGCGTTGCTGAAGGAGTTGAAGATCGACGAGCGGACGATGATCGTCTTCTCGAGCGACAACGGCCCGCACAACGAGGGCGGGGCGCGGGCGGAGTTCTTCAAGTCGTCGGGGCCGCTGCGGGGGACGAAGCGCGACCTGTACGAGGGGGGGATCCGGGTGCCGTTCATCGTGCGGTGGCCGGGCAAGGTCAAGGCGGGCGGGACGACGGACTTCGTGACCGCGTTCTGGGACTTCCCGAGCACGGCGGCGGAATTGGCCGGCGCGACCGACAAGCTGCCGGCGAAGCTGGACGGGCAGTCGATCGTGCCGACGCTGCTGGGGCGGGAACAGCGGCCGCCGGAGCACGTGTACTTCGAGTTCCACGAGCGGGGGTTTGCGCAGGCGGTGCGGATGGGGGACTGGAAGGCCGTGCGGCAGGGGACAAAGAAGCCGGTCGAACTGTACGACCTGAAAACCGATTTGGGAGAGTCGACGGATGTGGCGGCGGGGCACCCGGACGTGGTGAAACGGGCGCAAGTCCTGTTCGAGACCGCCCGCACAGACAGCCCGGACTTTCCGATCGACGAGCGGCCGCGAAAGGATCGTCCGCCCGTCGAATAGTCCCGCCCTGCGTACGGTAATTCAGGCCGTCCGGCGCCAGACCAACAGCCGAGGGCGGGGCGTCGTCGGGCGCCCCGCCCTCTCGCGTTTCCGGCGTCGTGTGCGGGATTTGCAAAACCCTTGACCGCGTGTACGATGCTGGACTTCCCTCTGCGCGGGGTGTGGGTCTCTGCCCGCCGCCGGTGAAGGGAGCTCTGCCGTGTCGCCCGCGCGCGATCCGGCGGCTCGACGAAGGCACTTTAAGAGAATCAGAAGAGGAAGCCCCCATGGCTGAGCAGGACACGGCCGACGGCAGCGTCGCCACCGAAGAGCAGGATTACACGTACAACGTCCGCGTCGAGGACCTCGGGCCGGCGACGAAGAAGGTGTCGGTCGAGATCCCCGAAGAGCGGATCAAGGAGAAGCTGGCCGAGCAGTTCAAGGAGCTGCGCAGCCAGGCGGCGATCCCGGGGTTCCGCCCCGGCCACGCCCCGCAGAAGCTGATCGAGAAGCGGTTCGCGACCGACGTGCGCGACCAGGTGCGGCGGACGCTGGTGTCGGAGTCGTACGAGCAGGCGCTCGAGAAGAACAACCTGAGCGTGCTGGGCGAGCCGGACTTCGAGAACCCGGACGCGATCCAGCTCCCCGAGAGCGGCGGGATGAACTTCTCGTTCACCGTCGAGGTGCAGCCGGACTTCACGATCCCCGACCTCAAGGGCGTGACGGTCAAGAAGCCGAAGATCGAGGTCAAGGACGAGAACGTCGACCAGGCGATGCAGAATTTGCGCGAGCAGCAGGGCGCGCTGATGCCGGTCGAGGACCGCGGCGTGCAGGAGAAGGACTACCTGCTGGCCGACGTGCACGTGAAGGCGGACGGCAACGTTCTCGGGCACCAGCACGACGCGCAGATCGTCGCCCGCCCGGGCCGGATCGGCGGCATCCAGGTCGACGACCTCGACAAGCAGCTTGAGGGGCTCAAGCCGGGCGAGACGCGGACGATCAAGGCCAAGGCGCCGGAGACGCACCCGAACGAGCAACTCCGTGGCAAGGACGTTGAGATCGAGGTCGCGCTGAAGGATCTGAAGCACCTGGAGCTGGCCGAGATCAACCAGTCGTTCCTCGAGGACCTGGGGTTCCAGGACGAGAAGGAGCTGCGCGAGGCGCTGCGGGAGCAGATGGTCGAGCGGATCACGTACGACGTGCAGCAGGCGATGCGCGAGCAGGTCAGCAAGCACCTGCTGGAGACGATCCACTTCGACCTGCCGGCGAAGCTGTCGAGCAAGCAGGCGGACCGGATCGTGAACCGCCGGGCCGTCGATTTGATGATGCGCGGCCTGAGCCGGGAGCAGATCGAGGCGAACATCGAGAAGCTGCGTGCCGGCGCCGACGAGGAGGCCGCCCGCGAGCTGAAGCTGTTCTTCATCTTGCAGAAGCTGGCGCAGGACCAGGGCGTGGAGGTCGACGAGGCCGAGCTGAACGGGCGGATCGCGATGCTCGCGGCCCAGCGAGGCAAGCGGCCGGAGAAGGTCAAGCAGGACATGGCGAAGGACGGGAGCCTGTCAAGCCTTTACCTGCAGATGCGCGAGCAGAAGGCGATCGACAAGGTGCTCGAGACGGCGACGATCGAAGACGTCGATCTGGCGAGCACGCCGGCGGCCGCCGAGGGCGAGAAGAAGGAGTAGTCGCCGCGCTGGTCGATTGCTGCCCGCCAAACGAATATGCACACGGCCCCCGGCTTGCCGGGGGTTTTTTACGGGCCGAGGCGCGCGGCGTGACAGACCCGCGCCCGGCCAGACGTCTACGACTGCAAGGAACGCCCATGTCGAAGATTCAAGCACCCCGCGGCACCCTCGATATCCTGCCGGCGGACTCGTGGAAGTGGCAGGTGGTCGAGCGGATCGCACGGCAAACCGCCGCCGTCTACCACTTCGATGAGATCCGCACGCCCGTCTTCGAGCACACGGAGCTGTTCCACCGCGGCGTCGGCGAGACGTCAGACATCGTGCACAAGGAGACGTACACCTTCACCGACCGCGGCGACCGGTCTCTGACGTTGCGGCCGGAGGGGACGGCGGGCGTCGTGCGGGCGATGATCGAGCACGGGATCGTCGCGCAGGAGGGGGCGCGGGCGAAGGTGTTCTACATCGGTTCAAACTTCCGGTACGAGCGGCCGGCGTCGGGGCGGCTGCGGCAGCACCACCAGTTCGGGGCGGAGGCATTCGGCGCGCCGGATCCGGAGCAGGACGTCGAGTGCATCCTGCTGCAGATGGACTTCTACGCCCGGTGCGGCGTGAAAGACCTGGCGCTACAGGTCAACAGCTTGGGTGACGGGGAGTCGAAGCAGCGCTACCGCGACGTCCTCGTGGGGTTCCTGACGCCGAAGAAGGACAAGCTGTCGGAAGACTCGCAGCGCCGGCTGACGGAGAACCCGCTGCGGATCCTGGACTCGAAGGACCCGCGCGACCAGGAGGCCGTGCAAGGGGTGCCGCCCGCCGGGGAGTCTTTGTCGGACAAGTCGCGCAGGCACTTCGACCGCGTGCAGGAGTTGCTCGCGGCGTCGCGCGCCGTCTTCACGGTCAACCCCAACCTCGTCCGCGGGTTCGACTATTACACCGAGACGCTGTGGGAGGTCACCGCATCGGGGCTCGGCGCGCAGAACGCGATCGGGGGTGGCGGGCGGTATGACAACCTGGTGGAGTCGCTGGGTGGCCGGCCGACACCGGGCGTGGGGTTCGGGTCGGGGTTGGAGCGGTTGCTGATCGCGCTGGAGGCGCAGGGCGTGCAACTGCCGGACGACCGGCGGCCGCTGGCGTGGCTGGTGTATCACGGGGAGGCCGCGCGGGCGGCGCAATGGGGGTTGCTCGCGGTGCTGCGCGCGGCGGGGGTGCCGGCCGACATGGATCACTCCGGGCGGAGCGTGAAGGGGCAGCTCAAGCTGGTCGAGCGGGAGAAGGCCTCGTACACGGTCACGATCGGCGATACCGAGTTGGCGGCGGGGACCGTAGTCCTGAAGGACTTGCGGACGCGCGAGCAGGTGGTGGTGGCGCGGGACGAAGTGGTCGGCCGGTTGCGCGCGGGGGTTACGGGGTCGTGAGGCTCTGCGGGTTCTGAAACGAGCACCGCGCGGCACCGGGTATACTGTCGCAATGCCCGACGATGCCCCCCCTGCCGCGCCCGCCCTGCCACCGGCGCTGGAGTACGCGCCGGCGCCGTCGGCGGGGCGGCGGATCGCCCGGCGGGTGACGCGGGGCCTGCTGCTGCTCGCCGTTCTTGCGGGAGCAGCGGCGGCGTACCGGTACGGGCCGGCGGCGTGGGGGCATGCGCGATTGCTCTATCACCAGCGGCAGTGTCTGCGCTACGAGGCGCCGCCGGAGGCCGTCGTTCTGGACGACACGGGCGGCTCGGCCGACGGCGGCGCGGGGGCGTTGGCGCTCGTGAAGCTGTTTCTCGGCGGTGCCCGACCGACGACAGCGCCGACACCCGGCGGCCCGGCGTGTCTCGACCCGCTCGTCGCACTGCTCCCGGCGAACGCGGTGGCGGCGGCGGGCGGGCCAGGGGTGGTGGCCGGGCCGGTGGCCTTCATGCACGAACGGGTGAGCGGGAACGGGACGCGCCGGCTGGTGATCGTCTCGCCGGACTGCGTGCACCTGATCGGGCCGGTGACCACCGTGGAGCCGGCGGGCGTGTTTCGCGCCTCGGGGAAGGTGAAGGGCGATGTCGTGTCGGCGCGGACGCGGGTCGTGATCTCGTCGAAGATGCCGCACGTGCGGGTGTTCGCCGGCCGGCCGCACCCGTCCGACCGAGCTCGGTTCACGATTCCGTTCGAGGAGGACGGCCGGCCCGACGTGGTGGACGGCGTGCTGAACGACGACGGGACCGTCACGCTGACCCGGCGCTCCGACCCGCCCGCGCCGCCGGGCCCGCGGCAGTTGAAGCTTGAGGTGCACGAGTTGACGGTCACGGCTCCGTCAAACGCGGGCTGGCTCGACGTGAGGCAGCTGGACGTCAACCTGAGGCCGATGATCGAGATCCCGACCAAGGCGGCGTCGCGTCCTGTCGCGCCGTGACCGCCGCGCGGGCGCGGGCGGCAACTTCCGTTTCGCTGCGGCGTCAGAGCGGGAGAGAGATGACCACCCCCCTCGCGCCATCCCCGCGACTCGAATACGCCCCCGCCGCGCCGGTGCGCCGGCGGAAGATCATCCGCCGGGCACTGGCGATGATCGTCATCGCGGCGGTCGGTTACGTCGCCGTGCGGCACGGAACCGCGATCCGATCTCAGGCGAAACTCCTGTACCTCCAGCGGCAGTGCCTTCGCTACACCGCCCCCGCCGACCAAATCGTCTTCACGAACGACCCGGCCGACGCCCCCTCCCTCCTCCGGCGGCCCGGCTATCAGCCGCTCCTCGGATGGGGGTCGGGCGCGGCGCCGCCGACGTTGACCGGCCACGTACCCCCCTCCTGGGGCAACTTCACCTCCGCCGCGGCGATACCCGCCCTCTCGCCGACCAATCGGGCGGCCGTCGTCTTCTGCGGCGAGCGGGTCAGCCGCACCGGCGTCAGAAGACTCGTCGTCATCGAGCGAACCGCCGCCCAGCCCCATTACCCTTACAATCCGCTGAGCCTGGACGTGCGGCTGGTCGCGCCGGCGGAATGGACGGGGCGGCCGATGAACCGCACGCCCATCTACCCGATCATCCGGTTCACCGGCACGAACCCGATCGAGCCGGTGCCCACGCGGATCTACGCGGGGCAGGCCGACCCGGCGGACGCCGCGCGCTTCACGATCCGCTTCAGCATGAACGGCCGCGACGCGGTGGTCGAAGGCCGGCTGAACGACGACGGAAAGGACGTCACCTTCGCCTCGCGCCTGCCCGCGACGGGAGCGACGCAATGACGGGCGAAGTGACGACACCGCCCCGGCTGGAGTACGCGCCGGGCGCGCCGCTCAGGCGCCGCAGGCGCGTCCGCCAGGCCGTGCTGCTGATCCTGCTGGCCGGCGCTGCCCTAGCCGGTTGGATGTACGGCCCGCGCGCATGGGCGCGCGCCGCGCTCCTTTACGCCCAGCACCGCTGCCTGACCTACGCGCCGCCGCCCGACCAGATCGTGTACGAGAGTGCCGACCCGGGCAAGGAAGAACTGCTCACGCGTCCCGGGTACGTCGCGCTCCCCACGACCGGCGGCCCGTGGGGGTCGGGGCCGGCCGCGACGGTCGCCGGCTTCCGCCCGCCGCCGCTGGCCGACCTGGAGGGGCGCGTCGGCGCGCCGTTGACGGGCGGGCCGGCGGCCGTGCTGTTCCTGCACGAGCTGCGGCACGCGCCGACCGGGCGACGCCTGCTGGTCGTCGTCTCCCGCGGCGCGTCCACCTGGGGGCCGATCACCTCGCCGTTCGACCTTCAGGCAATCGTGTTCGACGTCGCCACGATCCGCACCGACCTGCGCGTGACGACCAAGTCCGACCTGCTGATGTGGGCGTACAGCGGGCCCGGGTTCGACTTGCCGACAACCGGCCTGCGCTTTTACGCCGGGCAGGTCGACCCCGGCGACCCGTCCCGCTTCACGATCCGGTACGCGCTGGAAGGGCGGGAGGGCCTAATCGACGGGCGCTTGAACGCCGCGGGGGACGACGTGGAGTTGGCCATCCGCACCGGCCCGGCCGCCCCGCCGTCGCCCTGGTCGAGCCCGCTGCCCCCGCACCGGTTGTCCGCGCCGGCGGGGCGGCGTTGACTTTGATCGGAAATCGCCGATGGTGAACCGCGCCACGGATGGCCGCCGTCACCCCCGCCCAACTCGATTATGCGCACGAGCCGACCGCGGCGCGCCGCCGGCGCACGCGCCGCGCGGTGTGGGCGGTGTCGCTGCTGGCGGTCGCGCTGGTCGCCGCGAAGTGGGCGCCGCCAGCGTGGCAGCACGCCCGGCTGTTGCACTGGCAGGGGAAGTGCCTGGCGTACGCGCCGGCCCAGCCCGCGCGGCCGGTGGTGGCGGGGTCGGTGGATCAAGAGCACGTCGCGTGTTGGCGGGAGTTTTATGCGCTGTTCAGCCCGCCGGGACGGAACCGGCTGGGCACGGTCTTCTTGCACGAGATGCGGCGGAAGGACGGCCAGCGGCGGCTGGTCGTGCTGGAATCGAAGAGCGTGACCGGCCTGGGGGCGAACCCGGACAGCGAGGTCGAGTTGGAGTACCACGTGATCGAGCCGGGCACGCCTTGGCGGCGGCCGCGGTTGCTGGCGAACGCGCCGATCCGGCCGCACTTCTTTTACGAGGGAGGCGAGGGGGCGCACTTCGACGTGCTGCCGGGGCGGATTGATCCGGCCGACGCGTCGCATTTCACGGTGGACGTGCGCTACAGGGGGCGGACGATCACACTGGACGGGTGGCTGACGGAGGGGGACGCACTGCTGCTGGAGCCGCGCGAGAGCCTGAGCCAGTTACGGGTGGCAAGGTACTGACGGGGCGCGGGCGATCGTTCCGTGGCGTTCGTCCGCGCACGCCATAGTTGGGCCCGGCGCGTGCTTGAAGCTTGAGCTGCTAAGGTGAGGGGCGGGGACTACTTTTTTAGTTGGTAGACGCCGCGGCCGGCGCTGGTGAAGCGCTTGTCCTTGATCAGCGTCTGGTTGACGATGCCCCGGAAGTTGCCGGAGTTGGAACGGTAGCCGGAGGACTGCACCTTGGCGGCGATGTCGCCGACGCTCAGCGGTTCGCCGGCCTTGGACAGGACCTGGTGGATGACGTCCTGGAGGCTGGACTCGTTGCGGACGCGGCGGCCCCCGCCACCCCCGCCACCGCGGGTGGAGCGGCCGTCGCCGGCGCCGCCGGAGACCGAAGCGATCTGGGCGTCGAGCGCGTCGAGCTTCTTCTGGAGCTTAGCACGCTGGCGCGTCAGTCGGGTGACCTCGGCGCGGCGGGACTGCATCATCTTCTCGAGTTGGGCGAGGGTGAGACCGTTGGACGACGAGGCGGTGCGGGGCATCGTGAGGCTCCTAGGTGCGTGCGGCGACGACAATTCGAGCTGCCCTATTGAGAGGGGCGAAATCATAGATCGATGTCACCTGACATTCAACAATTGAGAAACGCGAGCCCGATGCGCGGTGTTGTCTTGAGCCATAGTTGAACGTGTTTATGGGTCGGGCTGGCCGGTTATTCGTCATATTCGTCTTAAGTGCGTGTCGCATTGTTCCGACAGCCGGGTTGGGAGCGGGTCGGTGTCGGCCCGGCGGTTTGGGAGGATGGGCCGAGGGACGCGTAAGTACGTTGCGGTGGACGGTCGCCTGGATCGCGGGGACAGTGCTGTGGGGGGCGCGGCCGATCTCGGCCACGCCGATAACCGAGTTGCCGTACCTGGAGCATTCGCAGGACGGGCGGAACTATTGTCCGTTCGTCGCGGTCGCGGGGCGGCAGACGGCGGCAGGCTATTACGACTGCCGCCACCAGAACGGGCACCCCGGGTTCGGCACCGGGGGGCAGGCACGGCGGCGATGTACTGGGACGATAAGCGGGACGCGCTGATCCTGATGCACCTCGCGTCCGGTGCCCGAGCCGGGGGCGGGGCGGGGAATTGTCGGGGCGGCGGGGTTGTTGGCGGTTCGGCGACGGGGGTAAGATTTCCGGCTCGCGACGGGGGTTGGTCGATGAAGGACGCAGCACGCGACCGGCGAGGCGAGCGGCCGGCGGGCGCGTGACGGTGAGTTGAGGTTGCCCACCGGTCGGGTCGGGTTACACGGAGCAAAGGTGCGAGCGATGCGGAAGCGACGGCAGCAGATCGTGGCGTGGGCCCTGGCGGGCGTGCTGGCCCTTTCGGCGGGGCTGGGGTGCGAGGACAAGGACACGCTGCCGCCGGAGGTGGTCGCGGCCCGGCAGGAGCAGGAGCGGCAGGCGCGGCTGCCGAAGAAGCCGCAGTACCCGACGACGCAGGAGTTGCTGACCGGGCCGAAGACTCGGCTGCGGCTGGCGACGTTCCCGCTGAGCGTCGAGGTGCCGAAGGGGTGGTCGCTGGCGTCGTCGACGGTCGAGGGGGGGCCGATCACCCTGACCGGGCAGGGGAGCTCGGGGGACATCACGCTTCAGCTCGTGCACCAGTCGGGGACGGTCGCGGCGGGGCGGTTGGAGGACATCGTCAGCAGCGCGAAGAAGGAACTGGCGGCCAAGCCGCACCCGGTCAACCGCGCGGAGCTTAGGCCGCTGGGGCCGGCGAAGGTGCTGGAGCAGCGGATGATCTCGAGCGAGCTCGTGGGGGGGAAGCTGCCGCCCGAGGTCTGGGGGGACGTCGAGATCACGAGCGAGCGGGACCCGCGGACATCGGTGAAGGTGCGGTCGATCCTGAACCCGCACATGCTCAAGTGGACGTTCACGGTCTTCCTGCCGCCGGCCAACGACCAGCACGCGACCCGCGCGCTGACGTTCATGAGCCTGAAGCTGTCAGAGTTCGAGCAGGACCGCGAGTTCCTCGAGCAGTTGATGAAGAGCCTGCAGTACGAGGAGTGACCGCGGCCGCCGCTGGACGGACGTTCTCAATGAGACGGGCTGCCCGGTGGGGCAGCCCGTCGTTTGTTGTGCCCAGGGTGGCGTGACGCGCGGGGGGGCGGCGGTCGCGTGGCTCACCCCATGTGGTAGAAGAACTCCTCCTGCACCACCTTGCCGTCGCGGACGGTGTAGAGGGCGGCCTCCTCCATCTTCATCCGCTGGCCGGCACGCGGGCCGGACGTCGGCGTCGCGTCGTAGCGGAAACGGACGACGAACCGGTCGCCGTTCGGGTACGGGCCCTCGACGTCGCCGCCGTGGATCGTGTGGTTGTCGATCCACCACTGGTTCTTCCGCCGGATCGCGTCGATCCCCTCCATGCGCTGGGGCATGTGCGCGTCGCCGAACGCCTCGACGCTGACGACCTCCGGCGCGTACAGCGTGTTCACGGCGTCGAGGTGGCGGCCCTGGCGGCACAGGTCCACGAGTTGCCGGCCGACGTCCAATGCGGTGCTCATGCGGGACTCCTTCCTGAAAAGGTCTGAGGATGAGGCCGATTGTATCGCGCACGGGCGCGGACGAGCGAAGCCGCGCGGAAGGTTTGGTCAGGCTTGATCAAACGCGCCCGGCGGTTGTTCGAGATCAAACGAGGCGCGGCAGTACGTCGGCGGCGCGGCCGCGAAGCGCAACGTCCACCCGCTCGTCGAACGGGCCGGCATCGAGGTTCACGAGGATCGTCCGCGCGCCGTTGTGCGTCGCGAGGTCGACGAGTCCGGCCGCCGGGTACACCTCGCCGCTGGTGCCGACGACCAGCATCACGTCCGCCGCGCCCGCGGCCGCCTCGGCGGCGTCCCAGACCGCCGGATCGAGCGACTCGCCGAACCAGACGACGGCCGGGCGCAGGAGCGTGCCGTCGGCGCACCGCGGGCACTGGCGAAGCCTTGGCAAGGCGGCGAAGTCGATCACCTCAGTGTGATCGCAGGCGACGTCGAAGCAGCGGTCGGCGGTGATCGTGCCGTGCAGGCGGAGGACGCCCGCGCCCGGCGGGGCGGCGCGCTCGTGCAGGCCGTCCACGTTCTGGGTGATCAGGGTGGCGCCCGCGCCCTTAGCGCGCTGGAGCGCGGCGATCGCGTGGTGGCCCGCGTTGGGCCGCACCGCCGCGAGTTGCGACCGCCGCCACTTGTACCAGTCGTAGACGAGCTTCGGGTCGGCCGCGAAGCCCTGCGGGCTGGCGAGCTGGTACGGGTCGTACCTCCCCCAGAGCGCGTCGGCGGACGCGCCCCGGAACGTCGGCACCCCGCTGTCCGCGCTGACGCCCGCGCCGGTGAACACGACCAGCCGCTCGGCGGCGCGGAGCAGGTCACGGGCGCGTACGGCGAGGCCGTCCATCCGCGCACATTGTAGCGGCCGGCGCTCCGAACGCCGAAGCCGGCCCCTACTTCGCGGCGGCTCGCGTCCGTACAATCCGCCGCCATGCGCGTGACCCGCCTCGCCCCCTCGCCGACCGGCGCCCTGCACGTGGGGAACGCGCGCACGTTCCTCGTGAACTGGTGGATGGCGAGGCAGGCCGGGTGGCGGGTCGTGCTGCGGATCGAGGACCTGGATGGGCCGCGGGTGAAGGTCGGGGCGGATCGGCAGGCGATCGACGATCTGCGGTGGCTGGGGATCGACTGGGACGATGGGCCGGTCTACCAGTCGCCGCGCGGGGCGGTGTACCGCACCGCGGCGGAGCGCCTGCTCGCGGGCGGTCAGGCGTACCCGTGCGTCTGCACGCGGCGGGAGGTCGAGTTGTCCGCCAGCGCGCCACACGCGGAAGATGGGGCGGCCGTCTATCCCGGCACGTGCCGCGGGCGGTTCAAGGATTGCAGTGAAGCGGAGGCCGGTGGCGGTCGCGTGCCGGCGGTGCGGTTTCGCGTGCCCGAGGGGCCGGTGTCATTTGATGATCGGTTCCGGGGCCCGACGCAAGTTAATCCCGCTAAAGAGTTGGGTGACTTCGTCATCATGAAGGCCGACGACACGGCCGCCTACCAGCTGGCGGTGGTCGTTGACGACGCGGAGGCCGGTGTGACCGACGTCGTCCGCGGCGACGATTTGATCGACTCGACGCCGCGGCAGATGCTGATCTACCACGCCCTCGGCCTCACCGACCGCACGCCGGCGTACTGCCACTTGCCCCTCGTCGTCGGCACCGATGGCCGCCGGCTCGCCAAGCGGCATGGCGACACGCGGCTCGACTTCTACCGCCGGCAGGGTGTGCCGCCGGAGCGCGTCGTCGCGCTGCTCGCGCGGTGGTCCGGGGTCGACGCCGGGGACGCGGCCAGGGCGCGAGACCTCGTGACGAGGTTCGACTTAGGGCGAATGAGTCGCGAGCCCGTCGTCTTCACGGACGCGGACGACCGCTGGCTGCGGCAACAGAGCGGGGGGGCGGCGGTTGGGCGATAGCTGGGAACAGTTCGGCCGGCGCGTGGTCAGCGGCGAGGCGCGCGGGGTCGGGGCGTCGCTGGCGCGGTTGGGGCTGGGCGCCGTGTCGCCGGTTTACGCCGCCCTGATGCGCGGGCGGAACTGGGCGTACGACCGCGGCCGCGGGGTCCGCCGCCTGCCCCGGCCGGTCGTCAGCGTCGGCAACCTGACGACCGGCGGCACCGGGAAGACGCCCGTGGTGCGATGGCTGTGCGAGCGGCTCCGCGACGCGGGCCGCCGGCCGGCGGTCCTGATGCGCGGGTACAAGGCCGAGCCCGGCGAGCGCGGTGACGAGCAGGCGATGCTCGAAGGCCTGCTGAACCGCGGCGGCGTCCCGCCGGTGATCGTGCACGCGGAGGGCGACCGCGTCGCCGGCGGCGAGGCGGTGCTGGCCGCGCACCCGGCCACGGACGTGTTCGTCCTCGACGACGGCTTCCAGCACCGCCGGCTCGCGCGCGACTTCGATCTCGTCCTGATCGACGCGGTTCAGCCGTTCGGCTTCGGGCGCGTCCTCCCCCGCGGCCTGCTGCGGGAACCGCTTTCGGGGCTGACCCGCGCGGGCGCGGTGCTGGTCACGCGTGCGGACCAGGGGGACGCCGCCGCGGTCACCGCGACCGTTCGGCGGTTCAACCGGGCCGCGCCGGTGTATCGGTGCGTCCACGCCCACGTCGGTCTCCGCACCGCCGACGGCGACGTCCGCCCGCTCGAGACGCTCGCGGGCACGTCGTACTATGCCGTCGCCGGGATCGGCAACCCCGGTGGGCTGGCGCGGCAGTTGGAGGCGCTGCCGGGGCGGGTCGCCGGGGCGCGGTGGTTGGGTGACCACTGGCGTTATTCGGCGGACGGCGTGCGAGCGCTCGGGGCGGCCGCGAGGGCGGCGGGGGCACAGGCGGTGCTGACGACGGAGAAGGACTGGGTGAAGATCGCGCCACTCGCGGCCGGCGCGGGACTGCCGATCGTCCGGCTCGAACTGGCCGTGAGGTTTGCGGGGGACGACGAGCACCGCCTGTTCGAGGACGTCTCGACGGCATTGGGCGCGTCGTCACGGCGGCCCTAGAATCGACCCGGCATGGCGGATGATGTCCCCAAACCTCACACGGCCAACGGCACCTGGGTGGTGCTGGGCCTGCTCGCGATCGGCGTGGTCGCGGGTCTCGCGGGGCTGAAGTTCAGGCGTTTTCCTGCCACCGATCCCCCTGCCGCGACCCGGCCCGCAATGAGCACGCAGGAAACGGAGCGCTAGGGGACTCTCGCGGCGAGTGGGCGGCCGGTCATCCGCCGCGGGCGCCGCGGCGGCCGCCGTACTTGGCCTTGGCCTTGCGCTCCGTGCGATTCTGCGCGCGGGTCTTGGCTTTCGCGCGGGGCTTGGCGGCGGGGCGGGCGGCGGGCTTGTGGCGCTTGGGGTCCTCGGTGCGGGTCTTGGCCTTGACCGGGCGGCGCTTGGCCTTCTCCTCGGCCTGGCGCGGCGTGGTGCCGCTCGGCAAATCGTCCAAGGGCGTGGCCATCTCGCCGGTGCGCTCGCGGGCGCGGATCACCAGGCGGATCGGCACCTCCGGGTACGGCAGCAAGTCGCGCAGGCGGTTGACGACGAACCGCGTGTACGCGTCGGTGAAGTAGTGCGGGTTGTTCACCTTCAGCACGATCGTCGGCGGCGCGACCTCGATCTGCGTCGCGTAGTAGATGCGGGCGCGGCGGCCGCTCGGCGTGCTCGGCTGGCGCTCCTCGAGGATCTGGCGGACGGCCTGGTTGACCTTCGACGTCGACAGCCGCTCGTTCGCCTGCTTGTACAGGTGCTGGGCGAGGTCCATGACCATCTGGACGTTCTTGCCGTCCTTGGCGGTGATGAACGCCATGGGGGCGTAGTCGAGGTGGCGGAGCTCCTGGTCGATGTACTCGCGGTACTCCTCCATCAGGTCTTCGTCGCGGACGTCCTCGCCGTCCTTGCGGCGCTCGCGGAGCAGGTCGCGGGCGAGGTCCCACTTGTTGATCACGAAGATGACGGGCTTGAACTGCTCGGCGATGTAGTTGGCCAGCTTCTTGTCGGGCTCGCTGATCGGGATCGTCGCGTCGATCAGCATCAGGACGACGTCGGCGCGGCGGATGCTGCGCTCGGCGCGGTGGAAGCTGTAGAACTCGATGTCGTTGGTGACCATATGGCGCTTCTTGCGCACGCCCGCCGTGTCGATCACGATGAGGGCCTTACCCTCCTTTTCGATGCGGACGTCGACGCTGTCGCGGGTGGTGCCGGGCACCTCGCTGACGATCACGCGGTCGGAGTCGCCCTCATAGATGCCGGCGATCGCGTTCACGAGCGTGCTCTTGCCGGCGTTGCGCTTGCCGACGATCGCCAGCAGCATCTCGGGCGGCGGGAGCTCGGTCGGGGCGGTCGAGAGGTCGATGTTCTGGCGGACGGCGGCCATCAGCAGGTCGAGGTTGCGGCCGCGGAGGGCCGAGACGCCGACGGGCGTGCCCAAGCCGAGGCGGGCGAAGTCGCCGAGCACGACGTCGGCGCGCTCACCGTCGGCCTTGTTCGCCACCAGCAAGGTCTGGATCCCCTTGCGGCGGAGGAGGTTGGCGATGTCCTGGTCGGCGCTGGTCAGGCCGGTTTCGCAGTCGACGACGAACAGGACGAGGTTCGCGCGGCTCATCGCGAGCTCGATCTGGTGGTTGATGTGCTCGGTGAGCTGGTCGGGGTCGACGAAGCCGTAGCCGCCGGTGTCGACGAGTTCGACGTAGCGGCCGTCGATCTGGAGGTGGAACGCGACGCGGTCGCGCGTGACCCCGGGCATGTCCTGAACAATCGAGATCAGCTTCCCCACCAGGGCGTTGAGCAGGGACGACTTGCCGACGTTGGGGCGGCCGACAATCGCGATGACGGGGAGGCGGTTCATGGGGTCATTCTAGGCAATCAACCCGAAGCGGCAACGTGAGGAAGATCTCGCCGCGCGGAACACGGCTTTGATTCGAAGTCGCGACGGCAAAGAAAGTTATTTAATTCACAATGTTGCGTCTGGCTTGGCAGGCTGGGTAGATTTACCGGCGTCACATCTGGATTTCACATCCGGTTAGCCGCCGTCGCACCCTTAACCGAGGTAATCCCAATGCCAACCGTGAAAGACGTTCTCGCCGTCAAAGGGGAATCGCTGCACACGATCGACGCTGGGGCCACCGTGCTCGACGCGACACGGAAGATGAACCAGCACAAGATCGGCGCGCTGGTCGTGATGCAGGAGGGGCGGGTGGCGGGGATCGTCAGCGAACGCGACGTACTGTCCCGCGTCGTGGCGGAAGAGATTCAGCCGTCGAGCGTGAAGGTCGAGGCGGTCATGACCCGCGAGGTGATCTGTTGCAGCCCCGAGGACGATCTCGACGAGGTCAGCGCGATCATGAAGACCCGCCGGATCCGCCACGTGCCGGTGTGCGACAGTGACGGAATTCTGCACGGGATCATCTCGATCGGCGACGTGAACGCGCAGTACGCGAGCAACGCGGAACAGCACATTCACTTTCTGAACGAGTACCTGTACGGGCGAGTGTGACGGGACCTGCCACCGCTCAAGGCCCGTGGTCCGGCGGGCAGATCGAGAAATCGACGAGGAGTTGCGGGCGGCCGCGGAGGGCCGCCCGCGCTCCTCGTTTCTTTTTCGCGGCTACCGCGAAGATGGCCCGCTGCCGAGCCGGCTGAACGGCGGGGGCGGGAGCACTAGCGCGGCGGGCGCTTCCCGAGCTTGTCCTGAACCTTCCCGACCGCCTTCTGCACCTTGCCCTTGAGTTGTTGGCTGGTATCGCCCTTGGCGGCGCCGGCGACGTCATTGCCCTTTCCCTTGACCTGCTTGATCTTCCCGGCGATCCGATCTTCCATGCCCATAAGGGTCTCCTGGTAAAGGTTGACCGAAGCTCAACAAATCGCGTGCCGATGAGGCCGGGAGCGTGCAGGTGCGACACCTGTTCGTCGTACCCCTACGTCATCGGGCGCAGAGGGCGACAAGCCGTCGCGGTCACTCGACCTTCACAGGTATTCCCCCCTGCCTGGCCGAGTCGTACATTGCCAAGATGATCGCGACAGCCTTGCGCGCCTCGGCGCCGCAGGTGTCGGCATCGCGACCTTCGTCCCAGCACTGGAGGATGTGCAGGATGTTTCGGGCGTGGAGATCGAGGGCGACGTCCGTGTTAGACGACCCGCCGCCCGTCCCCTTCGACTTCTGAACGGCTAAGCGATCGAGAAGCTCGGCGTCGGTCGGGCGGTCATCACGGAACTTGAAGAACTTGAGGCCTTGCTCGGAGACGGCCGTCCCGTTCTCCCCGCCCACCTCAATCCGGGCGGGCATGCCGGGGAACATGGCCGTGGTGCCCATGACGGTGCCGAACGCGCCGCTCTCGAACTGGAGGGTGGCCGAGAGGGTGTCTTCGACCTCGATCTTCGGGTGGATCCGGCTGGACGCAAAGGCCGAGACGGTTTTCACCGGGCCGACGATCCATTGAAGGAGGTCGATGGCGTGGACGGACTGGTTCATGATCGCGCCGCCACCGTCCAGCCGCCAGGTGCCGCGCCAGCCGCCGTCCTCGTAGTACTTGTCGGGGCGGTACCACGGGGTGAAGCAGCCGGCCCAGGCGAGGCGGCCAAACCGCCCCTCGTCCGCCGCCTGCTTGATCGCCCGGTTCGCATCGCTCCAGCGGTTCTGGAAGATCCCGGCGAGCCTTCCGCCGGTGCGGCGGGCGCAGTCCACCATCCGGTCGATCCGGTCGAGCTGGATCTCCAGCGGCTTCTCGCAGATCACGTTCTTCCCCGCCTCGAGAGCGGCGCAAACGGGATGGGAGTGGTCGCCGGACGGAGTACAGACGTGCACGACATCCAGCTCCGGCTGCTTGCGGAGGAGCTCGTCCACGTCGGTGTAAACCGGGACGGGCGGGAGGTTGTTCTTCTCCAGCGCCTGGGTGGCCTTGTCCGGGTTCACGTCGCAGAGGGCGACGAGTGATGCGTAGGGCAATTTGGGGATCGTGCGGACGTGCCACTCCCCCACCACACCGGTGCCGACGACCGCTGCTTTCCATTGACGCGCCATGAGGGGTGGGTGCTCCCGTTGTTATACGAAGACGTGACGTAGATCGTTACTCCAACGGGCCCCTCGGCGTTGGCGTCGGGGAACCGCGGACAAGTTCGGGAGGCCGGTTCTCGACGAGCCGCCGCCGCGCGTGCCGGGCGAAATCGCGGATTCCGCGCCCACTGTGTACGCGGATCGGGTAGGATGGGGGCGTAGGAAGAGGCCGGCGTTGGCCGGCCCCTCGATTCCCTCTCACTTCTGAGTCGCCCCCGGGGGGTAGCGGCGCTTGAGCGAGTCCGAGTCTTGAATTTCGCCGGGCGGACGATCGCGTCCCGCCCGCGCGTCGCGTTTGGCAGTGGGTCGTGGTCGCGCCGCTTCATCACAGTAATGGACGGACGCGGGGTCGCCCCCTTGCACCGGAGGTTCGATCATGGACGAGGTATTCGGCGGAGCAGTGGCGGCGGGCGCGGATACGGAATCGTCGAAGCCCACCAAGCCGGGTGCGGCGACGGACCTGGCCGGCATGATCGAGCGCGCCGTCGCCCGCGAGCCGCAGGACCGCGTGCGGTGCGTGCGCGTGTTCGGCGACCGCTACCGTTGCAACTGGTGGGCCCCGGAGGCGGCGGCCGCGAACGCATCGCCCATGGCCGCCTGGGCGTGGACCGCCACCCACCGCGTCCGCCTCAGCCGGTTCATCGTCGCGCGGCTCGACGGTGAGCAACTGGTCATGAACGTCGTCGTGGAAGACGGCGATGACGCTCACGGGGCGGAGTGATCGCCGGATCGTTCGCAGTCGCGCGCCCGGGTCGTAGGCCGTCAACCGCCGCTCATTCTGGAGACATTCAGTCATGCACCGTTTAGACAGCTTCATGCCGGTGGCGGACGGGGCGACCGAGGAGTCGAACTACGAGGGGCTCCTCGCGAAGATGGGCCAGCGCGACCGCCAGGCGATCGAGCGGCACGTCGCCGTCTGCGAGGCCGAGTCGTCGCCGGCGCACGCGAGCCTGTGGAAGCGGCTCGCCTGCCTGCTTTCGACGGCGGCGGCCCAGCCGACGGGCAGTTCCGATCAGCAGGCGGCGCAGACCGCGCGCCAGTTCGGCGTCCAGACCGCCGGGCAGCGCGCGGTGCAGTTCTTCGTCCCCGACGGTAAGTACCGCCGGCAGATCTTCGCCCTGGAAGACCTCCGCGACGGCGTGATCTCGGTCTACACCGTGGACGCGCTGGCGGCGGCGATGCGGGCCGGGGCGCTCAAGGGCCCGCTGAAGAAGGCCAAGGCCGCCGCCGCCGGTGACGACGATGCCGCTACCGCGGGCGGCGCGGTCTACCAGGTATGCAGCGGCGAGGGCTCGACCACGGTGCGGATCGACACGATCACCGCCGCGACGCTCGGGTCCGCGCCCGACTACTACCGCCACATGGTCGGGTGGAACCGGACGGCGCTGAAGGTGACGATGGCGGTCACCGCGTCCGACGCCGACGTGCGGGCGTTGAAGGTCCTCTTCGCGCTCGCCGCCCGCCAGGCCGGTGGCGAGTCTGCCGGCAAATAGGCGCACTCGCGCTGCTGCCGCCGGGCCGCGCCCGCGGGGGCTCTCCGGTCGCCGCAAGGTTCGACACCTGATAGCCGCACGTGACCCGTCTCACTCCGCGCCAGTGCCCCGTTGACCGGAAGAGGGTGATTGCGGCGACTTCTCCAGCGTTTACATTGTTCGACCCGATGAGCGGTGGGCCGGTCAGTTTCCGGCGGCGCGAGGGTCGGGAGAGAACTCACAGGAGAATCTGAATGCGGATCGGGATGACGTTGGCGGCGTGGATGGTGCTGGGGCTGGGGCTGGTCGGGGTCGCCCGGGCCGACGAGGCGAAGAAGGAAGAGAAGCCGGCCGCCAAGGGCGAGTCGGTCGATTTCCGCAAGCTCAAGGAACTGATGCCGACCGAGCTCGGTGGCCTGAAGCGCACCGAGTGCAACGGCGAGCGGAACAAGCTCGGCGAGATCTCGATCTCGCAGTGCAAGGCCCGGTACGCCAAGGACGACAAGGAAGGCTCGCCCGAGATCGACGTCGAGGTGCTGGACTACAGCGACGGGCAGATGGCCAAGGGGCTCGCGGCGGTCTGGACGATGGCGGAGATCGATAAGGAGTCCGACGACGGCTTCGAGAAGACCGTCAAGGTCAAGGGCAACCCGGCCATGCAGACGTGGAACAAGGAGGGCAAGCACGGCGAGGTGCAGATCCTCGTCGCCCAGCGGTACATCGTGACCGTCCGCACCGAGAACCTGCCGGCCGAGCAGGCGATCAAGGTCGCGGAGGCGTTGCCGCTGGATAAGCTGGCGGCGCTGAAGTAGTCGTCACTACCGCGGAACGAGATGAACGCGACGCGTCCCGGTCAAAAGGCCGGGACGCGTTCGTTTGACCGCCGGCTTCAGGGGTCGGGGCGCGGTTTCGCGTGGCGACGCTGGTGCTTCGCCAACGTCAATCGCGGCCCCGCCGCTGCAGTTGTGGCCACGAGGAACGCGCGGGCGGCTGCGACGGACGCCTCGCCCGCGCTTCATTCGCCGTCCGCGTCGCCCGCCGTCGCGTGGTGGAGGAACCGGAAGCTCGGCTGCACGCCGCGCTTCGTCGTCTCGATGAACTCGATCAGGTGCTGCACCTCGGGCACCGGCGGGCAGGTCTCGCGGATGGCCTTGAGCACCGCGGGCCGGGTGCGGTGCGTGTGGTAGCAGTGGAACGCCTTGCGCACCGCCGCGATCGACTCGCGCGGCATCCCCGACCGCTTGCACCCGATCGCGTTGTACCCCTTCAGGCCGCCCCACCGCAGCGCGGCGAACGGCGGGATGTCGCGCGTCGGCGTCTCGTTCCCGCCGACGATCGCGAGCCGGCCGATCCGCACGTACTGGTGGATCCCGCACCCGCCGCCGAGGAACGCCCGCTCCGCGACCGTCACGTGCCCGGCCAGCAGCACGGCGTGGGCGACGATCACGCCGTCGGCGATCCGGCAGTCGTGCCCGACCGTCGCCGCCCCCATGACGAAGCACCGGTCGCCGACGCTCGTCGCGTTCTCCACGCCCGGCCGGCTCGCCCGGTGGAGCGTCGCCGTCTCGCGGACGATGCACCGGTCGCCGACGATCAGCCACGTCGGCTGCGAGCGGTCGTACGTCAGGTGCTGCGCGTCGGTGCCGACGTACGCCGCCGGCCCGATCTGGCAGTCGGCCCCGATCCGGGTGTGCCCCTGGATGAACGACTGCGCGCGGACGACCGTGCGCGGCCCGATCTCGACGTGCCCCTCGGTCACGACGTGCGGCCCGATCACGACGTCGTCGGCCAGTTGCGTCCGGGCGGAAAGGACGGCGGTGGGATGGATCGTGGGCATGGGGTGGGAGGGGATTGTGGCGGGGCGGGGGGCGGAGTCAACGCGCCTACGTAGTCCAATCGACGACGTCCAAGCCGGCCACCCGTGTAAAATCTTTGTCACGAGTGACGAGTATGGCACCGGCGTGAATGGCAACCGCCGCGATCCACAGGTCGTTCTCGCCGAGCGGAAACCCGCGCCCGAGCGCCTCCGCCTTAACCCGCGCGTAATGCTCAGCGACCCCCTCATCGACGGGCAGGCACCCCAGTCCAGAGAACGCGTGCACGGCGCGCCGGGCCAGATGAGTGCGGCGCTTTCCGAGCGGCAGCCGCGCGATGCCGGTAAGGATTTCGCCGCGGACGATGACACAGGTGACGGCGGTGTCGGTGGGCGCGAGCGCCGCGAGCCGCGCTTCGATCTTGACGCTCTCCTGCATGTAGTCGCTGACGGCGTTGGTGTCGAGCAGGAAGAGCATGCGCTACTTTTGGACGTCGAAGGGATTCTCGTCGCGCGGGGGGATCTGACTCTCCGCGATCATCCGCTCCATCTCGGCCACGTCGTCCGCCGTCACGTGGGGCGGCTCGTGCATGATCTTCAGAAGCAGCTCCGGCGACCCGCGCCGCAGGCCCGAGTGGTCGTGCACCTCGACCTCCAGCACCCGCCCCGTCGGCAGGTCGACTGGGTCGAGCGGGATCAAGGCCTTCCCGTCGAACTTGGCTCGCAGCTTGGTAACCATCCCCCACAGTATAACACTCACCCCAACAACTGCCGCAGCAGGGGCGCGATCTGACCCCACAGCTCCGCGTTCCGCCGCGCGAACGTCAGGTTCGTCTTCAGCCAGTCCGTCGGGTTCCCGATGTCGTGCCGCGTCGCGTCCAGCACCACCCCGTGGACCGGCCGCCGCCCGAGCAGCAGCTTGATCGCGTCCGTTAGTTGGATCTCGCCCCCCTTGCCGGGCGGCGTTTGCTCCAGGCACTCGAAGATGTCCGGTGTCAGGATGTAACGGGCGCAGATCGCGTACTGGCTCGGCGCCGATTCCCGGCTCGGCTTTTCCACCAGCGTGTGCAGTTTCAACACGCCCGGCGCGACCTCTTCGCCGCCGACGATGCCGTACCGGTCCACCTTCTCCGGCGGCACCTTCTCCAGCGCGATCAGCGGCGTCTTCAACTCGCCGTACGCCGCGACGAGCTGCTGCGCCGGCAGCACCGCCCGCCCGTCCGCGTCGGCGGCGGGGGAGAAGATCGTGTCGCCGAGCTGGCAGAGGAATGGCGCGTCACCGACGTGACGCTTCGCCTGGAGGACGGCGTGGCCCAGCCCCTTCTGCTCGGCCTGCCGCACCGCGTGGATCTTCACCCGCTCGACCAGCGCGTTGACCGACTCCAGCAGCCCCCCCTTCTTCCCCGCCGCCAGCCGCTGCTCGAGCTCCGCGTTACGGTCGAAGTGGTCCTCGATCGCGCGCTTGTCGCGCCCGGTGACGAGGCAGACGTCGTCGATCCCGGCCGCCGCCGCCTCCTCGATCACGTACTGGATCGTCGGCCGGTCGAGTATCGGCAGCAACTCCTTCGGCACCGCCTTGGCGGCCGGCAGCATGCGCGTGCCGAAGCCCGCGGCGGGGATGACCGTCTTGGTAACTCTCATGCGGCCGCGAGTGTACTGGATGAGAAGCGAGAAGCGAGAAGAAGAACGCGAGCCGGTCGCCGGCGCCCCGTTCGGACGGCCTGCTTGCGTGCCGCGCCCGCTGGCGCCACCGCGCCGACCCTACCGACCCGCCGCAACCGGCACCCCGGGCAACCCCGCGACGAATCTCTTTACCGCCGCCGGCGTCCTCAGCGTCACCAGCTTCACACCCTCCGGCCGGCGCTCGAGCGCCCCAACCGTCTGCGGGCGAGACTCGGCCCGGAAGTTCCAGACCCACTCGACGAACTCCCAGTCCCACCGCTCCTCGCAGCCGTCCGACATGTCCGGGCGAGCCTCGTCGAGCACCTTCGCGCGAACCACCCGACGAGTGACGCGGTAAAGGCACCGCCAGCGAGGGAAGTCGAGATGGATCGCCGTGTCCGCCCGCGTCAAACGCAGCGGCAGCGTCCGGGCGAAGTTCCCGTCGATCACCCACCGCGGCCGTTCGACGACCTCCGCCACCCGCCGCTCGAACTCCGCGTCCGGGATCGACCGCCACCCGGGCCGCCAGTACTCGCGATCGAGGTGCACGACCGGCAGCCCGAGCCGTTGCCCGAGCACCCGCGAAAGGGTCGACTTCCCCGCCCCCGAGCAGCCAATGACCAGGACGCGCTCCATGACGCCGAGCATAATGACGTGGGTACCCGGGTAAAGCTGACCCGGCTCCATCTGCGCATCCAAAGCACGGCCCTCGCTCCCGCCATCCGGCGTTCACCCCCCGCGCCGGATCGGGTACGATGGGGGCCGACACCGTCATGGAATCTCTCCAGGGACAACTTCTGATCGCCTCCCCGAAGCTGGTCGATCCCAACTTCTTTCACACGGTCGTCCTGCTCGTCCAGCACAACGACGAGGGGGCGCTCGGGCTGGTGCTCAACCGGCCGCTGCGCACGACGGTCAAGGAGATGTGGCGCGAAGTTGCCGAGGGGGCGACCTGCGAGGTCGAAGGCCCGCTCCACCAAGGCGGGCCGTGCGAGGGCGCACTGATGGTTGTCCACGCCGACCCCGCGGAGGCCGAGGCCGAGGTCACCCAGGGCGTGTACTTCTGCATGCGCCGGGAGACCATTGAAGAGCTCGTCGAGCGGAACAAGGCCCCGATGAAGTTCTTCGTCGGCTACGCCGGCTGGACCGCCGGACAACTCGAAGCCGAGATCGCCGAGGGCAGCTGGCTCGCGACACAGGCCTCCGCCAAATCGATCTTCGATGGGGACGAGCACCTTTGGAGCGACCTGATCCGCGCGATCTCCCGGGCGGGCGTAGCGGGGCTGGTCGATCCGAAAAGGATCCCTGACGATCCCAGCGTCAACTAGGGGCACGCGCCCTCACCCCTCTGCTTCCGCCCATGAAAGCGCACACCGAGTACCTGACATTTAACACGCACAAGAAGCGCGAATACCTCAACATCACCGCTGAGGTCGAGACCGCCGTGCGCGACGCCGCCATCCGCGAGGGGATGGTGCTCATCTCGGCCATGCACATCACCGCCGGCGTCTTCGTGAACGACAACGAGTCCGGCTTCCTCAAGGATCTGGACGACTTTCTGGAACGCCTCGCGCCGGAAGACGGCTACTACCGGCACCACCAGACCGGCGAAAGCAACGGCGACGCCCACCTGAAGAACATTGTCGTCCACCACCAAGTCATCCTGCCCGTCACCAAAGGCTCGCTGGATCTCGGGCCGTGGCAGCAGGTCTTTTACGCCGAGTTCGACGGCCAGCGGGCTAAACGGTTGGTGATCAAGGTGATGGGCGAATGATTTTTTAGTACGGTGACGAACCGGTTGAAGAAGGTCGGCGTATATCTGGAGTGAGCAACAAGGGACGGTCGGACGGGTCGCCAAAGAATTTTCGATGACACCCGTTGACAAGCCTGCTCATCGCGATATTATTCGCGACCCCAACGACGGGAGCCGCAAGCGACTGACGCGACGCGGGTGACCGCCGAGTGGGCGTAACACACGATTGCCTCTGCGGATAGCGGAAGCGAGCGTTTGCACGAGGAAACGCGACAGGTCTCTTGTCGCCGATCCGAAGTGCGAAGTTCTTTGACAAGTGAATAGTCGGAAACAGCCGCGAGGACGTGGGCCGAGGCATTCCCGTAGCACATTGTGTGGTGCGGGGGTGGCCGAGGCGGGTCGGTGGCGACGGTGGTCGGGTGGTGTAACAGCCATTCGGT